>Ga0209718_1000165_pt1 | contig 95391 bp, 76 predicted proteins | sample AD_JPNAS1_MetaG_FD_184420 | JGI IMG/M metagenome (GOLD analysis project Ga0209718, IMG submission 184420) | Active sludge microbial communities of municipal wastewater-treating anaerobic digesters from Japan - AD_JPNAS1_MetaG (SPAdes) (version 2) | ecosystem: Engineered > Bioreactor > Anaerobic...
ATGGTGGCCACCACCACTTTCTGGTGAACATCAATGCCGCATCCCCTGGATACGACTTGATTGAAACTTATTTGAGGTTCCATCGTTCTTTTGTTTTATTCCTAACAAAGATACGATTACCTTTTTTCATTCGCTCGGACGTCTTTTACGTCATGGTTGTTTCATGGTCTTAAAATGGTAGGGTGGTAAGTAGGCAAAACAACGATTACACCCGTAACGCACATGATAATAGGTAGATACGTCAATTTTAGAAAAAGCCACTACTTACCACCTCCCCCTCAAATTGCCGAAATACCGCAAAAACAAGGGAGGGTGGTAAGTAACTAAAAACCGCTCAGCACCTATAAAGCGCAGGGAAACAGCGCATTGCGCGTTTTTGTAACACGGTTGTTACTTACCACCCCCCGCCAAAACCGCAAAATCCAAGGAGGGTGGTAAGTAGCCAAAACAACGCATACGCCCGTAACGCGCACGATAACAGGCAGATACTTTAATTTTCGTCAAAGCCACTGCTTACCACCTTCCCCTCAAATTGCTGAAAAACTGCAAAAACGGGGGAAGGTGGTAATTAACTAAAAACCGTTCAAGACCTCTAAAGTGCAGATAAACAGCGAATTGTGCGTTTATGTAACATGCTTGTTACTTACCACCTCCCGCAAACCCACCAAATAAAATGATTGGTGCTGCGAAGCAGCGCCTTTTATAAGCGCCAAAACTTTGGCGCCCCGCATTAAAAACCACTGACAATCGAAAATCACCAGGCGGTCCTATGAACAGCAGTGCTGATAAATTGCAGGATTACTGCATCACAAAGCACCGGGCGGTCATTTGATGAGCAATGCTACACAAGAGTCAAGGTCGCTGCACCATAAAGAACGGAGAGCCTCGGCAAGAAGAAAAAGCTCTCCGTTCTTTATATTACAGCGACCACTATTTACCCGGTCGCATCCGGAGAAAAGGAAAACCGGGTCCTGTTGAAAGGAACCCGGTTTTACGTGGAAGGTGGTATGCACGAGTTGGTATCGATTGTAGTACTTACAGTTTCACAAATTCCACCCGGCGGTTTTTGGCGCGGCCCTCGTCCGTGGAGTTGTCCGCGATGGGGCTGTTTTGGCCGAGGCCTTTGGCCGAAAGGCGACTACGGTCAATGCCCATTTCCACCAGGCGGGCAACAACGGCCTCGGCCCGGGCCTCGGAAAGTGTCTGATTAGCAGAAGCCGATCCGGTGGCGTCGGTGTGGCCTTCCACGCTGAAGCGAAGGGACGGGTTTTCCTTCAACAGTTGTACAATGCGAGTCAGTTCTCCGGCCGATTCGGGCTTGATGACGCTTTTGGACACATCAAAGGTGATCCCGTAACTGATGAATTTTTCGTCCTGCATCATGCGGTCGTACAGGGGAACGGCTCCTTTGGCCAGACGTACATTGCGGATGAACGCGGTATTAGGCTGCGACCAGCCCTGTCCTATGGAAAAGCGCATTGGAGCGGCGACATTGGGGAGATTTATTATGCGGATTCCGTTGATGTAGATCTTGAGCGCTCTTTTATTGAATGAAATGGCAAGATGGTTCCATTCCCCGAAATTTAATTCAAGTTGGGCCGAAGCACTCCTGTCTTCATACGAGGCAGTACTGTAATGGCATTCAATTTCTCCATAAGGAGGATACCAGTCCAGTTCCATTGTGTTGTTATCCGTGTCTTCATATTCACCGGACTTGTTGTCATAAAACAACACATGGTATCTGCTGAATCCTGAATCAGAATTTTCTTCTGTCATCTCATTCAGGAAAAAATCAAATTCCAAAGTAAAAATTTCCGGCAGAAAAGCCTTCGGATTTTCCATCAAAGGTGCCAGATTGACATCGTCAGATAACAGAATGGCGTTGGCCCCGTCAATTTGAGCCACTTCTGCATTGCCCTGCAGAATATCCCACTGGGAAGGAAACTCTCCCATTTTTTCGCCTGTCAGGTTGTCTTCAAAAAAGATTTCATCACCCGGCACAAAGTCAGATTTGGCCCATGCAATCTCGGCCCGCTTGTTTTGGGGACTTGCCGGGGCCGGGTCCTGGGGGGAGGCTGTGTCGGAGGCTTGCCGGGATGTTGCCCCGGAGGCCTGACTGGAAGCAGACTCTTCAGTCTCTTTCTCTTCAAAAGCCTTGTCAATGGCTTTGTTAACACCTTCTTCCACTTTTTCTTCCACTTTGCGCTCCACGGTCCGTTCAGCAGCACTGCGGGCTGTTCTTTCAAGCCTGCGGAGGATGGATTGCGCCTGGCTTGTTGCAGGTGCCAGGGCCAGGATCATTACGATCATCAGTAAGCGTTTCATCATCAGTATGGGTTTCTATATTAGTAATTGAGAACTTGTTATATTGCCTTTATCGTTGAAGGGTTCCTGGCGTACACCGCCCATGCCCCTTGCTTGCCCTTGCCTGGTGGTGGAAACAGTTTTTTGCATAAACACCTGGCTTTGGGTAACCATTTCCACAGGGTCAAAAGATGAATATACGAAGATAAACATTTGTTTTTTTGAATGATTATATTTGTATCATGAAAAAAATTCTAATAATAACGGGCATTTGCATGCTGGCTGCCTGCAGTGCCGATACTGAAAAACAAATACAGGATCTGACAGCGCAAATGACTCTTGAAGAAAAAGTGGACATGCTGCATGGACAGACCATGTTCACTTCTGCCGGTGTGGAACGCCTGGGCATAGCTCCCGTCAAATATGCAGACGGACCATTCGGCATTCGTGAGGAATTGGAACCTCATTCCTGGAGGCCGTTGGGCCTGACCACAGACTCGGCAACATTCTTTCCAACTGGTTCTGCCCTGGCCGCTACCTGGAGCGAAGAGATGGCATACCTTTACGGAAAAGGGATGGCAGAAGAGGCCAGGACCCGGGGCAAAGACATGATTCTGGGGCCGGCCATCAATATCCAGCGCATACCCACGGGCGGAAGGACATATGAGTACTTCAGCGAAGACCCGTTACTAAGTTCACGCCTGGCCGTTGGTTATGTGAGGGGTGTGCAGGACAACGGGGCAGCTGCCTGTATCAAACATTATGCCATGAACAACCAGGAAAACAACCGGGGCATGGTGGATGTGATTGTCAGCGACAGGGCCATGCGCGAGATATACCTGCCTCCTTTCCGCGCTGCCGTTGAAGAGGCGGGAGCACTGGGGGTCATGTCCGCTTACAACAAGGTGAACGGGACCTGGTGTGCCGAGAATGAGATCCTGCTGGACAAAATATTGCGGCAGGAATGGGGTTTCCGAGGTATGGTCATCTCTGACTGGTACGGCACACACAGTACCGTACAGGCAGCCCTGGCGGGACTGGATGTGGAAATGCCCGGAAACATGTTTTTTGGACAAGCCCTGCTGGATTCAGTACGAAACGGTGCAATTCCCGAAGAGATCATTGACCGGAAAGTGGGCAACATCCTTCGGGTGCGCCTTGCCATTGACCCGGTTGAGGAAACATCCCATGTAAATCCCGTCAGCACACCCGAACACGGGCAAATGGTCTATAAGATCGCTTCCCGGTCCATAGTCCTGTTAAAAAATGAAGGTTCCCTGCTACCGCTGGACCTGGAAAAGACACCAACCATAGCAGTCATAGGGGACAATGCCATTCAAAAACATGCCACCGGCGGGATAGGGGCCGGGGTGAAGACCCGCTACGAGGTTACCCCGCTGGAAGCCCTGGAGCAGAAAATCGGTGATCGCGCGACATTGGTGTATGCCCGTGGGTACAAGGGATTTTCCAGGCAAGACCGGGAACGCGGAGGCATATTGGGCGGTGTGGTGCTCTCCGGTGCAGGAGGCATGCTCACGGGCAGTGCTGCCCCGGGAACAGGCCTGGACCAGGAAATGCTTGCCCAGGCCCTGGAAGCAGCAGCCGGTGCCGATATGGTCCTGTTTTTCGCAGGCAACAACCGGGAGGTGGAGACCGAGGGAGCCGACAGGATGAACATCATCCTGCCTTCCCTGCAGGACCAGCTGATCCGGGAAATTGCCACAGTCAATCCTAACATAGTGACCGTAGTGGTAACCGGGGCCCCGGTGGACCTGAGCACCGTTGAGCCGTGTTCGAAGGCCATGCTTGTATCCTGGTTCAACGGTTCCGAAGCAGGCAACGCTCTGGCCGATGTGTTGCTGGGTACTGTAGTGCCTTCCGGGAAGCTGCCGTTCACATTCCCCGTACGGCTGGAAGATTCCCCGGCCTACGCATTGAAGACTTATCCGAATTTTGACAAGGCCCCTTACTCGGAAGATATTTATGTGGGTTACCGCTGGTTCGATGCCTGGAAGATCGAACCCCTGTTTCCATTTGGGCACGGCCTGTCCTATACAACTTTTACTTATGATTCTCCCCGGACCGGAAAGGAAACATACCGCACCTCCGATGTGATGACGGTCTCCTTCCGGCTATCCAATACCGGGAAATACCCTGCCCGCGAGGTGGTGCAACTGTATGTGCACCGTCCCGGATCCAACGTGGAATTCCCGGAAAACGAACTGAAAGCTTTTAAGGACGTACAGCTGGAACCCGGAAAATCCGCGCAGGTCACCCTCAAGGTGCCCGCAAGCAGTTTGATGTACTGGAATACGTCTAAAGGAAACTGGACACTGGAACCGGGTACGGTGGAACTGCGTATCGGTTCCTCTTCGCGTGATATAAGACTCAAAAAAAGCATAACTTTGCGCGGTTCTAACTAAGCATGATGAATAAAGCTCGTATTATCCTGGAAGACGGATCTGTTTTTGAAGGCCGCTCCTTCGGCTGTAAAAAATCCGTTTCGGGAGAAGTGGTGTTCAGTACAGGCATGACGGGATACCCCGAATCTTTGACCGATCCTTCCTACCTGGGACAAATCCTTGTCATGACTTACCCCCTGGTGGGCAATTACGGTGTGCCGGAAAGGACGGTGGACAAGCAGGGACTTTGCCTCTATATGGAAAGTGAAAAGATCCACGTGCAGGGACTGGTTGTTTTCGACCACAGTCGTTTGTTCAGCCACTGGAATGCCAGGGAAAGCCTTGAACAATGGCTTGAAGAGGAGCAAATTCCCGGTGTGTATGACGTGGATACGCGTGCGCTTGCAAAATTACTGCGGGAAAAGGGCTCTATGAAGGGAAAAATTGTTGTGGGGGAAGACGATCCGCTGTCCATTCCCTTTCCGGACAACACGGCGAATAATACGGCAGAGAGCATATCATGCAGGGAAGTGATCACCTACCAGGGAAATCCGGGAATCAAAAAAGTGGTGTTGATAGATTGTGGCGTGAAGCACAACATCATACGCATATTGCTCAGCCGCGGTGTCACTGTGATAAGGGTCCCCTGGAACCATGATTTCATATCTATGGATTATGACGGGATCTTTATCAGCAACGGGCCAGGCGATCCCACCAGGTACACAGCGACCATTGCTCATCTGAAGAAGGCTATGGAGGGAAACAAGCCCATCTGTGGCGTTTGCATGGGGAACCAGGTACTGGGACTGGCTGCCGGGGCACAAGTGATCAGAATGAAATACGGTCACAGGGGTCATAACCAGCCGGTACAGGACATGGATACCGGAAGGTGTTACATCACCTCCCAGAATCACGGATATGCCCTGGATCCAGACACCCTGGGCAAGGATTGGGGCACGATGTTCATTAACCTGAACGACGGCACAAACGAAGGAATCCGTCACAGGACCAAACCGTTCTTTTCCCTGCAATTCCATCCCGAAGCAGCCAGCGGACCAACCGATATGGTCCCCGTTTTTGACCAATTCACTGAAATCCTGTAAACCGATGAAATTTGAAAAAATATTGGTTCTCGGGTCCGGCGCCCTCAAAATCGGCGAAGCCGGAGAATTTGACTATTCTGGCTCCCAGGCCCTGAAAGCCATCCGCGAAGAAGGAATCCGTACGGTCCTGATCAATCCCAATATTGCCACGGTGCAGACATCCGAAGGTGTGGCCGACACGGTATATTTTTTACCCGTCACCCCTTTTTTTGTAGAACAGGTCATCAGAAAAGAAAAGCCCGGTGGCATACTGCTGGCTTTCGGAGGTCAGACTGCCCTGAATTGCGGGGTGGAACTTTATCGTAACGGTGTCTTTGAAAAATACGGGGTGCAGGTGCTGGGAACACCCATACAGGCCATCATGGAGACAGAGGACAGGGAGCTTTTTGTCAGGAAACTGAATGAAATAGACATCAAAACCATTCAGAGCGTGGCAGTCGGCGCGGTGGAAGAAGCGGCACACGCCGCCCGTAACCTGGGGTATCCTGTCATCCTGAGGGCTGCGTATGCCTTGGGCGGACTCGGCTCGGGTTTTTGTGACAATGAAGAAGAACTGCTGGCGCTGGCAGAGAAGTCTTTTGCCTTTTCCCCTCAGGTGCTGGTTGAAAAAAGCCTCAAAGGGTGGAAAGAGATTGAGTATGAAGTGGTACGGGACAAGTACGACAATTGTATCACCGTATGCAATATGGAGAACTTTGATCCGCTTGGCATCCATACGGGAGAAAGCATTGTGGTGGCACCCACCCAGACACTCAATAACCAGGAATCACAGCTGCTGAGGGAAATGGCCATCAAAATCATACGGCATATCGGGATTGTGGGGGAATGCAACATCCAGTATGCCCTGGATGTGGCCAGTGAAGATTACCGCGTTATCGAGGTCAATGCCCGTTTAAGCCGTTCATCGGCACTGGCATCAAAGGCAACCGGATATCCGCTGGCTTTTGTGGCTGCCAAGCTGGCCCTGGGATACGGGCTGCACGAGCTGAAAAATTCCGTTACCAGGGTCACTCCGGCTTTTTTTGAACCGGCACTGGATTATGTGGTCTGCAAGATCCCCCGCTGGGACCTTGGCAAGTTCCGGGGTATTGCCCGGGAGATTGGCAGCAGCATGAAATCTGTCGGGGAAGTGATGGCGATCGGACGCACTTTTGAAGAAACCATACAAAAGGGATTGCGCATGATAGGCCAGGGAATGCACGGTTTCGTTGAAAACCGGGAACTGGTTATAGAGGATATCGACAAAGCGCTGCACGAGCCTACCGACATGCGGATCTTTGTGATTAGCAATGCCATGCAGGCCGGCTACACGGTGGAACAGATCCACGGACTGACCCGGATCGACAGGTGGTTCCTTCAAAAACTCATGGACATTGTCCAGACCAGCAAATTGCTGGAAAAAATAAATCCCCCGAAAGATCCCGATGGCGGCGACTGGGGCGAACAGGAGCGAGAGTTGTTGTATATAGCCAAAAGACAGGGCTTTTCTGACTTCCAGATAGCAAGGGCCTTGTGGAAAAAGAGGATGACCCAGGATAGTCCCCTGCAGATCCGCCGGTTAAGGAAAGCGCTGGGTATCACTCCTGTTGTCAAGCAGATAGATACCCTGGCAGCCGAATATCCTGCCAGGACCAATTACCTGTACCTGACCTACGGGGGCAGGGAACACGACATTGATTATGAGCAGGACGGACGCTCCATAGTAGTCCTGGGCTCTGGGGCTTACCGCATTGGAAGCTCCGTGGAATTCGACTGGTGCGGGGTACAGGCCCTGCTGACGATCCGCAGGGAAGGCTGGCGTTCCGTAATGATCAATTATAATCCCGAAACGGTTTCCACCGATTACGACATATGCGACAGGCTCTATTTTGACGAGCTCACCAATGAACGGGTCATGGATATTGTGGAACTTGAAACACCCAAAGGGGTGATACTTTCCACCGGGGGACAGATCCCCAACAACCTGGCCGTGGTGCTTGACAAGCAGCAGGTGCCCATCCTGGGAACGCCTGCCCGCTATATCGACAATGCCGAGGACAGGCATAAATTCTCGGCCATGCTGGACCGCATTGGGGTAGACCAGCCCCGCTGGAAAGAACTCTCTTCCATGAGGGATGTCACCGCTTTTGTCCGGGAGGTGGGATTCCCGGTACTTGTCAGACCGAGTTATGTGCTGAGCGGTGCAGCCATGAACGTTTGCTCCAATTTCGAGGAGATGGAGCGCTTTTTAAAGCTGGCGGCCAACGTAAGCAAACAGCACCCGGTTGTGGTAAGCCAATTCATTGAACATGCCAAGGAAGTTGAAATGGATGCCGTTGCCCGTGATGGTGATATCATTGCCTACGCCATAAGCGAACACGTGGAATTTGCCGGTGTGCACAGCGGCGATGCCACCATCCAGTTCCCGCCTCAGAAGTTGTATGTGGAAACGGTCAGGCGCATCAAAAGGATAAGCCGGCAGATAGCCCGTGAACTGCACATATCGGGTCCTTTCAACATCCAGTACCTGGCCAAGGGCAATGAGATCAAGGTGATTGAATGCAACCTGAGGGCATCGCGCAGCTTCCCCTTTGTCAGCAAAGTGAGCAAGATCAATTTCATTGAGATGGCAACCCGGATAATGCTGGGACTTCCGGTGGAGCGCCCCCGCAAGAACGAGTTCGACCTGGATTATGTAGGGATAAAGGCTTCCCAGTTTTCATTCAGCCGACTGCAAAAGGCCGATCCTGTACTGGGCGTGGACATGGCTTCCACCGGCGAGGTGGGATGCATTGCGGAAGACACCCTGGAGGCTGTCCTGATCAGCATGCTGGCCGTAGGGTACAGGATCCCCAAACGGAACATCCTGCTTTCCACCGGAACACCCCGCCAGAAAGTAGACATGCTCAATGCAGCGCTGCTTTTGCATCAGAAAGGATACCAGCTCTATGCCACAGGGGGAACCCACCGTTTCCTGAAAGAGAACGGGATTCCCAGCCACCGCGTCTATTGGCCCAGCGAGACGGAAAAACAACCGCAGGCACTGGATATGCTGCACCGCAGGGAGATAGACCTGGTAGTGAATATTCCCCGGGACCTGACTTCGGGCGAACTGGATAACGGATACAAGATCCGGCGCGTGGCCATAGACCTGAATATCCCGTTATTAACCAATGCCCGGCTGGCCGATGCCTTTATCACCGCTTTCTGCTCGCTTTCTGTTGAGGATATTCAAATAAAGAGTTGGCAGGAGTATTGATTTTTTTGCTTTTTCCAAAATTACGCCTAACTTTGCAGCCCGCATTTTTCTGCGGGATTCGTTCATTTTATTGATAAACACCTAATTAACAACCAATGCCTGGATTAATTGGAAAGAAAATCGGAATGACTTCGGTTTTCGACAGTTACGGGAAGAATATTCCCTGCACTGTGATTGAGGCTGGTCCGTGTGTAGTTACGCAAGTGCGTACGGAAGAGAAAGATGGTTATGCCGCCGTACAACTTGCCTATGACGAGAAAAAAGAAAAGCACACCAGCGCGGCCCTCAAGGGCCATTTCAAAAAGGCAAATACCACCCCCAAGCGTAAATTGGCGGAATTTCCCAATGATTTCGACAAAGAACTGCGCCTGGGCGACACCGTGACCGTGAACGACATTTTTGACCCCAGCCTTATTGACTGGGTGGACGTGACCGGCCTTACAAAAGGAAAAGGCTTCCAGGGAGTCGTCAGACGCCATGGCTTTTCCGGAGTAGGAGGCCAGACACACGGTCAGCACAACCGTCTCCGTGCCCCCGGTTCTATGGGTGCATCATCCTGGCCATCTCGCGTATTCAAAGGCAAAAAACTGGCCGGACGTATGGGCGGGGATAAAGTCAAAATCATCAATCTCAGGGTAATGAAAATCGTTCCCGAGAACAACCTTGTCATAGTGAAAGGTTCAGTTCCCGGAGCCAACGGTTCTTACGTAATTTTGGAGGTATAGCCATATGGAAATTGCAGTTTATAAAATTGACGGTCAGGATTCCGGAAAGAAAGTGGTCCTAGACGATACCGTTTTTGGAATAGAACCCAACAACCACGCGCTCTACCTGGATATCAAGCAATACCTGGCAAACCAGCGCCAGGGCACCCACAAGGCCAAGGAACGCTGGGAAATAGCACACAGCACCAAGAAGATCATTCGCCAGAAAGGTTCCGGCGGTGCCCGTCATGGCAGTTTGAAAGCCGGGACGTTCGTTGGCGGCGGAAGGATTTTTGGTCCGCAACCCAGGGATTACCGTTTCAAGCTCAACAAGAAGCTCAAACAACTGGCACGTCGTTCTGCCTTGACTTATAAGGCACAGGAACAAGCCATAACCGTTCTCGAGCCTTTTAGCATGGATGCACCCAAAACCAAAGATTTTCTTGCCATCTGCAGGAACCTGAAAGTGGAAGGGAAAAAGATCCTGATGGTGCTTCCCGATAACAACAATACTATTTACCTCTCGTCCCGTAACGTGGAAAGGGCAAAAGTGGTCACAGTCAACGAACTGAACACATACGACATTGTCAATGCCCAGAACCTCATACTTATTGAAGGGGTTGAGGCTATTCTCAGCCAGCAATTAGGGACATCTCAATCTGCCTGACGATGAACATTTTAATAAAGCCTTTAATTACCGAAAAGATGACGATTCAGGGCGAGAAATTGAATCGTTACGGATTTCTTGTTGACCGCAGAGCCAACAAATTGCAGATCAAGCAAGCGGTTGAAAGCATGTACGGGGTTACCGTGGTGGATGTGAATACAGTCAACTATCATGGAAAATGCAAAAGCCGTTATACAAAGGCAGGGGTCCTGAGCGGACGTACCAATCACTTCAAAAAAGCGTATATTACACTTGGAGGTGAAGACAAAATTGATTTCTACAGCAATATTTAAGTTATGGCAGTACGTAAATTTAAACCGGTAACACCCGGTCAAAGACATAAACTGATTAGCGCATTTGACGACATCACCACCAATGTTCCTGATAAATCGCTTCTTGCTCCCCTTAAGAGTACAGGCGGAAGGAACAACCAGGGCAGGATGACCATGCGCTACCTGGGAGGCGGCCATAAACGCCAGTACCGTATCATAGATTTCTTACGGGACAAAGATGGCTATCCTGCCATGGTCAAGACTATTGAGTACGACCCCAACCGCAGCGCCCGTATAGCTCTTGTTGCTTATGCAGACGGTGAAAAACGCTATATTATTGCCCCCAACGGACTGCAGGTGGGACAGAAAATCGAATCCGGTCCCGGTGTTGCTCCTGAAATCGGGAATACATTGCTTTTGTCCGAGATACCCCTCGGAACACTGGTACATAATGTGGAATTACATCCCGGCGGGGGTGCCGCCATGGCACGCAGTGCCGGTTCCTATGCACAACTTACAGCACGGGAAGGAAATCATGCCATTCTTCGTTTGCCTTCGGGTGAAACACGCATGGTCCTGGTGACCTGCCGTGCCACTGTGGGAACCGTTTCCAATCCCGACCACAGTCTTGAAAAACACGGCAAGGCGGGAAGGAAAAGATGGCTGGGCCGTCGTCCCCGCAACCGCGGCGTATCCATGAACCCTGTGGATCACCCAATGGGTGGAGGAGAAGGCCGTGCTTCCGGCGGACATCCCCGTTCACGCAAAGGAGTGCCTGCCAAAGGTTACAAGACACGTAATCCTAAAAAGAATTCCAAGAAATTCATTATTGAAGACAGAAGGAAAAAATAACCGGATAAAATTTGCATTATGAGTCGTTCATTAAAAAAAGGTCCTTTCATTGAAGCAAGCCTCGAACAAAGAGTGATTGCCATGAATGAAGGCAAAATAAAGAAAGAAGTCCTGAAGACCTGGTCCCGTGCCAGTGTGATTTCTCCCGACTTTGTAGGCCATACGGTTGCCGTGCATAACGGAAACAAATTCATTCCGGTATATGTAACCGAGAATATGGTCGGTCATAAATTTGGTGAATTTGCGCCCACCCGTACATTCAAGGGTCACTCGGGCAATCGTTAACAGCTAAAAAAGAGAACACTAATGGGAGCTCGAAAAAGAAAAATGGCCGAAAGCCAGAAAGAAATAAGGAAACAAACAGCTTATGCCAAGCTGAACAATGTTCCTACATCCCCCCGTAAGATGCGTCTTGTCGCTGATCTTGTCCGGGGAGTCGAAGTGAACCGTGCTTTGGATATTTTGAAATATACAAAAAACGAACCCGCCATCCGTCTTCAAAAACTTCTCAAATCGGCCATTGCCAATTGGGAGGGTAAGAATGAAGGAGAAAGGAAAGAGCTTGAAAGCGGTAACGTGATAGTGAAAAGCATCACCGTTGACAGTGGACGTATCCTCAAAAGGATCCGGACAGCGCCACAGGGACGTGCCGCCAGGATACGCAAACGCTCAAACCACGTGACTATAATATTGGATAAAAAACAACAAACAGTAAAAGAAGCATAATATGGGACAAAAAACTAATCCTATCAGTAACCGTATAGGTATCATCCGTGGTTGGGATTCTAGCTGGTGCGGGAATTATGCAGAAAGACTGGCAGAAGATGCCAAGATCAGGGAATATTTGACAGCCCGCCTTGCAAAAGCCAGTCTGTCCCGCATAGTGATAGAACGGACCCTAAAGCTGATTACTGTTACCATCCACACAGCCCGTCCCGGAATCATCATCGGCAAAGGCGGACAGGAAGTGGACAAGCTGAAAGAGGAACTAAAGAAAATTTCCAATAAAGAAGTCCAGATCAACATTTTTGAAGTGAAGCGCCCGGAACTGGATGCCACCATTGTTGCCAACAACATTGCAAGACAGATAGAAGGCCGCGTTTCCTACCGCCGTGCCATAAAAATGGCGATGGCTTCCACCATACGGATGGGGGCTGAAGGAATCAAGGTATTGATAGGTGGTCGTTTGGGTGGAGCCGAAATGGCCCGCCGTGAAATGTTCAAAGAGGGACGTACCCCTTTGCACACATTCCGCGCCGATATCGATTACGCATTGGCCGAGGCCCATACCAAGGTGGGCGTTCTGGGCATCAAGGTGTGGATATGCAACGGTGAAGTATATGGCAAACGTGATCTTTCCCCAAATGTGGGAACCGCAGCTACAGCTGCAGGAACCGGAAAAATGCAGGGTGAAAGCCGTCCGGGAAGGGGTGGAAGGGATCGCCGTGGAGGAGATCGCCGTGAAGGAAGAGGCGGAGACCGCAGGGATGGTGGAAGAAGGGATCGTTCACCCAGCCGCTAAACAGCCGAAAAGACAAAATCAAGCCCTCCGTTCAAGGAGGGCTTTTTTGTTGTTTATACTTGAAATTTACTACTTTTGTAATGTATGAAAATCGCTTATTTATCTGTTTTTTACCCTTACCGGGGCGGGATCGCGCAATTCAATGCCAACCTGTTCAGGGAACTGGATAAGAAACACATGGTAACAGCGTATAATTTCACCAGGCAATATCCTTCCCTGCTCTTTCCCGGAAAGACACAGTATGTTCCTCCGGAAGACATGGCAGCGATGGTTCCCGCCAGGGCTGTCCTGGATTCAGTGAATCCATTCACCTATCAAAGAACGGCCCGGATCATAGCAGAGGACCGGCCGGACCTGCTGCTGATGCGGTACTGGATGCCTTTTTTTGCCCCTTCCCTGGGATGGGTGGCCCGTACGTTAAAAAACAGGGGCTGCACTGTCGTTTCCATAGTAGACAATCTGATACCGCATGAAAGAACGTTCATGGACAAGCCTCTATCCCGCTGGTTCCTTGCACAGAACCATGGATGTATAGCCATGAGCACTTCCGTGAGGGAAGATATACTGTCCCTTGATCCGCGGATTCCCTGCCACCTGAAGAATCATCCGTTGTACGACCATTTCGGTAAAAAGGAAAATCCTGCAGAGGCCAAAACAAAGCTGGGACTTGACCCTGATCGCAAGACACTGTTATTCTTTGGATTCATCAGGGATTACAAAGGGCTGGACCTGTTATTGGAGGCCTTCAGGGATCTGGGAGAATCCTACCAGCTGGTGATTGCCGGTGAGAGTTACGGAAGTTTTGACAAGTATGAGGAAATAATCCGTTCCCTTCCGGACACTTCTGTCGTGAAGGTTTTCAACCGGTATATATCTGATGCCGAGGTTCCCTCTTTCTTTTCCGCTGCGGATGTCTGCGTTTTGCCCTACCGGACTGCCACCCAAAGCGGCATCTCGGCCATGGCCTATCATTTTGAGGTTCCGGTGATTGTGACACCTGCGGGTGGACTGGCAGAAGCTGTTGAAGGCCCGGGAACCGGACTGGTGGCCTCCGGAACGGATGCCAATTCACTGAACAGGGCTATCCGGAAATTCTATACCATGGACCGGGATGTGTTTGTCACCAATATCCGGAAAGAAAAAAATGCACTTACCTGGGAACGGTTTGCTCACGACCTGAGCGACTTTGCCAGCCGCCTGAAAAATCCAAAAACCAAATAACCAAAACTTACCATGAAAAAAACACTGTTGTTATTATTATTAATGGGCTTACTTACAGCCTGTACATCTGACCCCATGAAAAACAATCCTTTATTACAGGAGTACGAAACTCCTTTCCAGACCCCTCCCTTTGACAAGATCAAAACGGAGCATTACATGCCTGCCATGCGTGAGGCGATGGCCCAACACAAGGCAGAAATCGATGCCATCGTCAACAACCAGGAAGCGCCCTCCTTTGAAAATACCGTTGCGGCCTACGACAGGGCAGGAGAACTTCTGAGCAGGGTGAATGCTGCATTTTACACAAAAAACAGTGCCGACACCGATGAGGAACTGCAGGCCCTGGCCCGTGAAATCACCCCGGAAATGACCCGCCATCGCAATGAAATACAGTTGAATCCTGTTCTATTTGAAAAGATCAGGACCCTGTACAATCAACGTGCCGGACTGAACCTGGATGCGCAGCAGATGCGGACACTGGAAAAATATTATGATGACTTTGTCCGGAGTGGAGCTGCTTTATCTGAAGAGGACAAGGAAATACTCAAGGATATCAACACGCAGCTGTCCAACCTGAGCCTTCAGTTCAGCCAGAACCTCCTGGCAGAGACCAATGACTTTAAAATGGTCGTGGATAACGTGGAAGACCTTGCCGGACTGCCGGAAAGCAATGTGAATGCTGCTGCAAGCCTGGCCACATCGCTTGGAATGGAAGGAAAATACGTTTTCACACCCAACAAGCCATCCTGGATACCCTTCCTGCAATACGTCCACAACCGTGACCTGAGAGAAAAACTGTACAAAGGGTATTACATGCGGGGCGACAACAACAATCAGAACGACAACAAAGAAATTGTCGCACAGATCGTCAACCTGAGGGTGCGCCGCTCCAAACTCCTGGGATTCGACACCTATGCCGATTTCGTCCTGGTCAACAATATGGCCAAAACACCTGATAACGTTCTGTCCTTCCTGCAAAGGGTATGGGATCCTGCCCTGAAAGTGGCTAAGGAGGAACTGGCTGCCATGCAGAAAATTGCCGATGCAGAAGGTGCCGGATTCAAGCTGGAGAGCTGGGATTGGTGGTATTATGCAGAAAAACTGCGCAAGGAAAAATACGACCTGGACGAACAGCAGATCAAACCCTATCTGAAGCTGGAAAACGTAAGGGACGGGCTGTTTTATGTTGCCAACAAGTTGTATGGCCTAACCTTTGAAAAGCGGACCGACATTCCTGTGTACAATCCTTCTGTGGAAACGTACGAGGTGAAGGACAGGGACAGCAGCCACCTGGCCATCCTATACCTGGATTACCCAACCCGTGCAGGCAAGAATGCCGGGGCCTGGTGTTCCGGCCTGCGCAGCTACAAAAAACTGTCCGATGGCAGCGAACAATTCCCGATAGTTACGGTAACAACCAATTTCCCCGAGCCGGTGGGTGATCAGCCGGTGTTGCTGAGCTGGGACGAAGCCGAGACCTTGTTCCACGAGTTCGGGCATGCCCTGGAAGGATTCTTTGGCCGTGGCGATTACGACCGGATATGCGGAGCCCTGCCGCGCGACATGGTGGAACTGCCTTCCCAGATCAATGAGCATTGGGCCATAGAGCCCGAAGTGCTCCAGGTCTATGCCCGTCATTACCAGACAGGTGAACCCATGCCGGAAGATCTGATACAAAAGCTGGTGAACAGCAGTACTTTCAACCAGGGTTTCATGACCGTTGAATTTATCGCCGCCGCGCTGCTTGACATGGAATGGCATGCTGCAACGGAAGAACAGGTATACGACGTGAATGATTTCGAGAAGAATGCGCTGAAGAAATACGGACTCATTGATGAAATCATCCCCAGGTACCGCTCTACCTATTTTTCGCACATTTTCAGCGGAGGATATGCTGTGGGGTATTATGTTTATCTGTGGGCCGAGATACTGGATGCCGATGCCTTCGATGCCTTTAAGGAGGCAGGGGATATCTTTGACCAGGAAACCGCCGGCAAATTCCGCAAACACGTCCTTACCGAAGGCGGATGGGGCGAGCCCATGGATCAGTACCTGCTTTTCAGGGGGAAACAACCAACCGAGATCCCGTTGCTGCGCAACAGGGGTTTAATAAAGTAACACCAATGAAAACCAGGTTTATAATTTTGCTCCTGGGGGTGTGGGCAGTTAGTGCCTGCACCCACACGGGAGCGGATACGGCCATACCGGTGACACAACCTCGTTCTGTGGGATTTGACCCGGAACGTCTTGCTCTTGTCGACCAGGTGATTTGGGATGCCATAGAGTCGGAAGACATTCCCGGAGCTGTTCTTGCCGTGGTAAGGCATGACAGAATCGCTTATCTGAAAGCTTATGGTAACAGGCAGCTGATACCCGATACACTTCCCATGACCGTGGAAACGGTGTTTGATATGGCGTCTGTCAGCAAATGCGTGGGTACGACCTTAAGCATCATGCAGTTGGCGGAAACCGGCCGGTTGCGCCTCATGGACAGGGTGGATCAGTACCTGCCCGGTTTTCAGCCCTGGACAGATCCTGAAACAGGTAACAATGTCCCTATTACCATTGAAGACCTGCTTACCCATACCTCGGGTCTTCCCCCGTACGGTCCTACGCAGGAATTGATTGAGCGTTACGGTTCTCCAAATCCGCAGGGACTTATGGAATACATCTGTCAATGTCCGAGGGATTTCAGGCCTAAGACCGGGTACCAGTACAGTTGCTTGAATTTCATAACATTGCAAAATGTGCTGGAAAAGATCATCGGAGAGACGCTGGCCCTGTATGCACAGGAACATGTTTTCGACCGCCTCGGCTTACAACATACCACCTACATGCCCCAGGGAGAGACGCTGGCTTTATGCGCCCCCACGGAGTTGCAGGAAGACGGGTTGCCCCTGGTGGGCCAGGTTCATGATCCGCTGGCCCGGTTGCTCAACGGGGGGAATTCCGGGAATGCAGGGGTATTCTCCAATGCTGAGGACCTGGCGGTGATTGCGGTGGCCCTGCTCAACGGCGGGGAAGTGAACGGCAGACGCATCCTGGGCCCCCTGACGGTGAAAGCCATGGAACGTGTTCCTGAAAAGGTGGCTGCTTTCGGGCGTACACTGGGCTGGGGAAGGGAAGGCTCCTGGAACGGGGAACTCTTCAACCCCCGAACTGTATATGGACACACCGGGTACACGGGGACAAGCATGGTGATTGATCCGGAAACGGATACGGCTGTCATTTTGCTGTCCAACCGGGTTCATCCCTACGATGACGGTTCAGCCGTAAGCATGCGCACCCGCGTGGCCAATATTGTGGCCGGGGCAATCGTGGAATGAGATGAAAGTGTTTTCTGCCTTCTTGGTATTCCTGCTGGGGACCTTTACTGCTGTCCGGGCCCAGGGAGTTTTCCTGGACATAGACGATAGCAGGCCATATACCGAACTTTACCTGTTTCCGGCCTATATGACCGGGACCATCCAGTTTGAAGACGGTACTGCCTATACAGGACAGTTGAACATACTGCTGGCTTCTTCCACCCTTTGTTTCCTGGATGAGGAAGGCCAGCCAGACCTGTTCACAGATAAAAACCAGGTATCGGCAATCCTCATAGGCAGGAATTATTTCATTCCTCTGCTGGGCCATTACATACAGATACTTGATACAGACGGGAACGTGATGTTTGGGGTGGAGCAGTACCTTGAACTGGAAGCTGAAAAGCGTTACGGGGCATTCGGCCGGGAAGAGAAATCCCCGAATGTGACTATTCAGAAACGGAACCTGAGGAGCGAGGGTTTCAATGTGGAGACAGGAGGAAGGTCGCTGGCTGTTGAATCCACCCCCTATACGGTACATCAGCATGCTTACCTGATCAGGAACAAGAAAGCGTATGCCTTGACCCGTAAGAGTTTCATGCGTTTCTTTCCTTCAAAAAAAGCATTGATTGAACAATATGAAAAAGACAACACCGTGGATTATTCCAATCCTGACCAGGCACTCATGTTGTTCAAATTCCTGACGGCCGGACACTGATACTTTGCTGCTATCGCTTACTCCACAAGGAAACGGGAGCTTTTTTGTTACGCCGAGGCTCCCGGTTCCTTGTGGTTTCAGCGATAGAGACGGATGACCAGCACACTTTATCTTTATGCCTTTTATTCAACGTGTTATGAAATGTACGCCTCCTTCATCTATGCATTAACGGCAAAGTCGCAGTCACAACAAGGCTGGGAAGCCTCGGCATAAAGGAAAAGCAAAAAAAGAGACCGGCTAACAATCCAACCGGTCTCTTTTTTAGCAGGGATACGCTGCGTTTATTCAGCTTTGTCCCACCATACGGGATCGCTCCATATTGCCCCGTTTTCAAAGGTCAGCGCCAGGGGATTGGATGCCGCGGTATTGTCCTTGTTGTAATTGGTTTCGTGGGAGCATTGGCTGTAACGGCGGAACCAGTAATTCTCCTGTGTGGGGGATGTCCCGGGGATCTTATTGGTGGCTTTGAATTCAGCAGGTCTGACGTAATTCAGATAAACCTGTCCGAAATTGGCGATGTTGCCTGCACCATAATTGAACCGGCGCATATCATTCCATGTTTCCATATTGATACCCATGGCTATGGTTTTTTGGAGCATGATATCGGCCATGGTAAGCTGGGAAGCATTCTTTGCAACAGCCGCACTGGCTAAATAAGCATTAATTTCCGTCTGGCTCATGGGGTGCTGGTCCGGATTGGTGGTGCCTGAGGCAGCCCAGTCCTGGAGTTTGGTCTGCATACGGTTGAAACTGGCATTTATACCTTCAATGTAAGCAGTATAGGCAGCGGCCGCATTTCCCATGCGCATGTTTACTTCTGCCTTAATAAAGCACATCTCATAATAGGTCAGAATGTCCGAATCTGAATCGGGACGACTCCAGAAAGATCCTGTGCCTGCAACAGCATTAGAGGAAGAGCTAGGGTAGAAATAGGTATCATTTTCTGCGCGTCCTCCTGTCTGTGATACAGCCAGAGCCCTCAAATTTACGTATTTAAGGTCCATGATCTGGTTGTAGTCATTGGTGTTGATGTACATACAACCTTTAGGATAAGTGACTTTGACAACATTCCCGTCTACCGTGTAAGGAAATCCTTCCTGGTCAAAAAACGCCATGATGGCATCTTTGTCATTGGAATTGGCTATGGTGTAGCTTTTTGCCACAGGGGCAGTAGCCACGGTTGCATTCAGCAGTGCTCCGTAAATCCTTCGCGTTCCGTACATGACATCAACTCCCTCATCGCGGGCCCATTCATAATCGACAATGGCTCCTGCGTCATTGATTTTTATGTTGCTCATACGGGCAGGGAACACCTTGGCCAGCCGGGGATCAGTTACGCCGGAATTTTTGAGGTTGGTGTGAAGGTCAACATACCATTTGGTATAACGTTGTGTGGCGCCCCAGGCTGAACAATCCCATATAACACTGGTCTGGTAGGGGTCACCCACAGTGAAGTTGGTATCCTGGTCACCTGCATTGCTGTGTTTCATGATGGTGTTGTCGTTATTGGATTGCGGGGCTTTGGCCAGGGCATCCAGTACTGCCTGGGGATTGTACAGGGCAGATTTCTTGGAAAGCTTGTTCAGCCATCGGGCTTTGAGCCCGTAGCATAATTTCAGCCATTTCTGCACATCACCGTTGTTCCAGCTGTCACCGGCAGCGAGTGGTGTAGCGCCGGGTTCCTGGGTCTTGTTGAAAAACTCAATGGCCAGGTCAAGGCGCTCCATGCAGCCGTTGAAAATGGTCTGGCCATCATCATAAACAGGAGTGGGATTACTGCCCAGGGGTTCGGAATAAGGCATTTCGCCGTAGAGATCGGTCATGAGCATGTAACCCATGGCATGAATCGCATGGGCGGCAGCTATGTAATGATAGGCTCCTTCTTTTTCAGCGGCAGCTATCATGTCGTCAATATTGCAGGCTGCGCCGATAAACCAGTTCTGATAGGATGTTGTAGTGGAAGATTGCAGGGGATCCCATGCAGAGAGTTTTCCGTTGGCAGAAGTAGTGGATGTCTGGGTCATCAGACCTCCTATGGTTACACCGCGCATGGAGGCAGTACCCCATGCATACATGTAATAGTGCTGGATCCAGGGAAGACGGCTATCCACCGTAGCGCTGGAGTTGTTGGGATTATCAGGGTCCACGTTCACATCCAGCCATTCATTACAACCGGAGATTCCCAGGATAAGCAACAGACTTAAAGCTATATAAAGTATTTTTTTCATAATCTGAGTTTTTAAATCCGTTAGTTCTTAGAAAGAAATATTTAGACCAAATGACAAGCCTGCTGTAGCAGGAACACCGCAATAGTCAATACCGGACGATCCGGATCCGCCTGTTCCCGAGCCGGAAACGCTGACTTCAGGATCCATTCCTTTATAATTGCTCCACAGGAAGAGGTTTGTTCCCGTTACTGTGGCGGTAAGACCTTTGATGAAACTTTGTTTGCTAAACAAGCCTTTGAAATCATAAGAGAGAGATATGGCACGCAAACGCAGCCAGTTGGTATCTGTGAGCAGGTTGTAGGCATTGGTGGCATAATTGCTCCAGTAGCTCTGGATCATATACTCACCGCTCTTTTCGGCCTTGTTCACGATGTAGGTCTGTCCGGCCTTGTATGTATAGGAGACAGGTTCGCCTGTGACGCTGGATACACCTTCAACGGTGACGGATTCGCGCTCCAAAGTCTGTGGTGACAAACCGTTGTTGAGCAGCAGGTATTCAGTTCCGTTGTAGATCAGACCGCCTTTGCGGATATCCAGGAGAATGGAGAAGCTCAGGTTCTTATAGGTCAAGGTGTTCCCAAATCCTCCAATGAATTTTGGTTCACGGTTGCCGAGCACGTTGGTGGCCACACCTGTGGTTTTGTAAAGACCGGTGGTTTCGTCAATAATATAACGGCCATCAGGATTTTCAACCTCTTTCCCGTTATCATCCTTTACCACGTTGCCATCTCCATCTTTTAGCGTTTCACGTTTCCAGTAGTCCCCGGTGATACCCAGGAAATATCCTCCGTTGGGAACGGCTGCTGCTTTTACGCCGCCAATCTGAACGTCGGTGACATAGAACAGGTCCACTCCCTTCATGAACTCACCCAGGGTGCCCCGGTTTCCTGAAAGGTTCAGGGTCAGGTCCCAGCTGAAGTTCTTGGTTTCAACGGGGGTTGCGGTGATCATCAGCTCCATGCCCTTATTGGATACAGAACCCGAGTTGATGGACATGAAAATATAACCGGTGGACTGCCCCAGGCGGGGAGCTGCGATCTGGTTGGTTGTGGTACTATTGTAATAAGTGTAATCTATACCCAGGCGTCCTCCGAAGAAGCGGAGTTCGGCACCCACTTCCCAGGATGTCTGGATTTCCGGTTTGAGGAAGGGATTACCGCGTGTCCAGTTGTTGCCGATACCTATAAATCCAGGGCTTACAGCAGCCGGTGACCACATATAGGTGTTGGTCGCATAAGCGGACGCGTCTTTACCCACCTGTGCCCATGAGGCACGGATCTTTCCAAAGGACAGGATGTCATTCTTGGGTAGCAGCTCGGTGAAAACCAGGCTACCGCTAACTGACGGATAAAAATAGGAACGGTTTTCGACAGGAAGTGTGGAAGACCAGTCATTACGTCCGGTAACCGTCAGGTAAGCAATATTCTTATAGGCAGCGCGAAACTCGCCATACACCCCGATCAGACGTTTGAGGGTGGTTGATTCCGTGAAGAATTTGTTTTCATTGGCGATATTGGAAAAGCTGATGGTACCTGCTGTCACGAAATCGTAACCCCAGTGGTTTTGCCTGATATTTTTCGTGTCTTCAAAAGTTTGTCCCAAAAGCAGGTTGAAATCAAAGTCACCGAATGTTTTGTGGAAATTCAGCATCAGGTTCGAGGACAGGTATTGGTAGGTACGGTCGCTTTTGGAGAGACGCCCGTTCTGGTATCTTTCAGAGACAGCCCCCCCGGGAGCTATGTAGGTGTATTCATCATATGTATACGTGTCAAGACCAACACGGTATACAACATTGAACCAATCGGTCAGGTCCAGGCTGGCGTTCACTGATCCCGTCCAGCGGCTGGTTTGATCGGACAATTTATTCTTATTGATTATCCAGTAAGGATTTTCAAGGTCAGATGCCAGGTCCTGATATTGGGGGAACATACGGTATTTGGTTCCATCTTCGTTCAGGTAATAGGTCATGTCGTCACTGCGTGACCATCCGTATACGGCCGTCATGGCACCATTGCCACCGCCTCCGTAAAGACCGCCAGTGGTCAGGGTCTTCCTGGTGTTGGAAATGGAATAGGCCACATTGGCGCCCACGGTCAGTTTTCCATATTTCTGTTCACCATTGAAACGCAGGGTGGTTTTGTCATACCCGGTCATGGGAACAATACCCTGTTGATCATAACGTGAGGCTGACAGGTAGAAACTGCCGTTCTTGCTTCCACCAGAAACACTGACACTGTTGTCCCAGATGTTTCCTCCACGGAAGAAATTACCCACGTTGTCGTATACCTTTCCGGAAATCTTATCGCCCCAGGAATTGTACGTATAATCGCTGAAAACACCGGCCTGGTTGTAATAGCCCCTTCCGTAAACCCCTTGAAGTTCAGGCAGTGAATTGGCCCATGAGTAGCTGTATTTTGAGCCCACATTTACCTTGACAGTTCCGTCTGTTGCTCCTTTCTTCGTAGTGATGACAATTACCCCGTCTGCTGCGCGTGAACCGTACAAGGCGGCAGCTGCTGCGCCTTTCAGCACAGACATGGACTCGATGTCCTCAGGGTTGATGTCCATGACACGGTTACCGAAAGTGGAGGCAGTTTTGGTCATACCGTCCGTACCTGAATTACCGCCAATGACGGTGGAGTTATCATATATGATACCGTCAACCACAAAGAGGGGCTGGTTGTCACGACCCTCACTGGCCGAGTTGCCCCCTCGTATGATAATGGTAGAACCGGAACCGGCCGAGCCACCGGATTGGGTAACGTTGACACCGGCCACTTTACCGGCAAGGGAATTAATAACGTTGGTCTGTTTGTTTTTCAACAATTCCTCGGCGCCCACTTCGGTAACAGAGAATCCGAGGGCCTTTCTGTCTTTCTTGATCCCGAGGGCGGTAACCACAAGCTCTTCCAATGCGACGGAAGATACAGTCATGGTTACATCTATGATGGAACGCCTGTTGATTTGTTCAGCCACATTGTCAAATCCCATGAATGAGAATAGAAGGGTTCCGTCTGCAGGCGCATTGATGGAATACATACCGTCAAGGTCTGTGGAGACGCCCCGTGATGTACCCTGGACCAACACATAAACGCCCATCAGGGGTGCTCCGTTATTGTCGGACACCTTCCCGGTAACATTTACGTTTTGAGCCCGCACTGGTCCTGCAATCATTGCAGCAACCAAGGTCACCAAGCAAAATAGAGTCAGGCGACCGCTTTTTTTGTAAACATCCATAAGTAATTATTTTAGGTTATGATAATAAGGTTTCGGTTTGTTTTCTTATTACAGGTAACAGTCAACAAATGTAACTAAAAAAAATCACTATTGTTCCTTGTTGTAAGATTATTTCCTATATTCGCAAAGATGAATGAATCTTTCCTCTTCGTTCTTTTCCCCGTGCCCCGTCTCCCGCCTTGTTCTTTTTTTTGATGAAATTTAAACCTTTAACCTGAATGATTTCTACTTCACGGATATTTATCCGTTGTAACTTTTACCTTTTTCCCACAATCTAACCTAAACAACTTAACCTATGCTTTTACGAAAAACTATCCTCATGGTTTGCATCATGCTGGTTTCGGCGTATGCAAGCGCTCAGAACATTACCATTACCGGTAATGTTTCGGATAATACCGGCCCCGTTGTGGGGGTAACGGTTGTTGTACGGGGGACGGTGTCGACTGCCACCACAGATCTGGATGGAAAATATTCCATCACGGCACCTTCTACTGCAACACTTACCTTTTCCTCTCTTGGTTACAAGACCGTTGAAGTACCTGTCAACGGACGCACCAGAATTGATGTAATCATGGAGGAAGAAGCTTTTATCCTGGAAGATTTGGTGGTCGTCGGATTCGGCACACAGAAAAAAGTGAATCTGACCGGAGCTGTATCTTCTGTAAACGTTCAGGAAGCGCTGACTTCACGTCCCATTGCAGACGTTGGTCGTGCACTCCAGGGTTCTACTCCCGGTCTCACTGTCCAGGTAGGTAGCGGCGAAGTCGGCTCGGAGGCCATATTGAAAATCCGTGGTCATGTCGGGTCCGCCGCAGGTTCTGTCTCGCCCCTTATCCTGCTGGACAACGTGGAAATTCCCAGTATACAGCTGGTCAACCCGGATGATATTGAATCAATCTCTATATTGAAAGACGCTGCTTCTGCCTCGATCTACGGCTCCAAGGCTGCTTTCGGGGTTATTTTGATCACCACCAAAAAGGGAGCCAAAACAGAAACTGTTTCGGTGAACTATTCGGGAAACGTTTCCTTTCAGAATATGTCCAAGAAATTTGAAATGGCCGGTGTAGATGCTTTGCATTATACGGTCGAAGCTGCTGAGCGTATAGGGACCACCACGCCGGTAGGGGCCTTCTGGCTTATTGACAGGGCCGGCTACAATGCTGCTGTTGCCTGGGACAAAAAGTACGGAAGCACACTTGATCCCTATGCACCCATGGTCTATGGCCGTGACTGGTATGTAGATGCCAGCAACCGGAAAATCGGAGTGAGAACCTACGATCCGTACAATTACCTGATCAAGGAATGGGCACCCACTCAAACCCACAATTTATCTGTCACTGGCAAATCAGGAAAGACCGATTTCAATATCGGGGTGGGATACCTGGACCAGAGCGGGATGATGAAAACTGCCAAACATGATGACTTCCAACGCTGGAATGCTTCGGCAAGAGTCAGCTCGCAGATCAATAAATTCCTTTCTGTTCATGCCGGACTGTTGTATTCAAAAACCCAGAAACGGTGGGCTTATGCCACTTCCTCCACCACGGCAGATATCTGGTACTACATGTACAGATGGGGGCCTACTTTCCCCATGGCATCAGCCGATGAAAGCGACCATCCGCTTCGTAATGCCACTTATGAGACTGCTGTGGCCAATACGGCTTCAATTACCAACAACTACACCAGTGCCAATGCAGGCTTGACGATAACCCCGGTGAAAGACTGGAACATCAACCTGGATTATACTTATTCCAACCAGGAAACCATTGAACTAAGACCTGGCACCAGTTTCATGGCCGGTGACACCTGGGTAGCAGCTGTTCCCCTGAACAACCAGGACGGAACTCGGATATACAGAGACAACGAATGGAACGAGTTCAATGCCCTGGGAGCTTCCATTCCGGCCTATATGCTTAATTATGCAAGGTATACGGCTCCGGGGTCCAATCCGGACCACATATACAGGGATGCAGCCAACCGTACCCGCAGCACATTGAACCTTACCACCACTTATGACCTGAATGTCAACGATGCCCATATCTTCAATTTCATGTTGGGGATGAACGCCGTAGCATATGAGTATAATTATTCCTGGTCGCAGAAACTGCAGTTAATGGATTACACCAATCCTCAGTTTAACCTTGCTTCCGGGACACAGACCTCCGGTGGTAATTTCCTCTGGGATTCGCAGCTTGGGTTCTTTGGACGTATTAACTATAATTTCAAGGAAAGATACCTTTTGGAAGCCAATCTTCGCTACGACGGCACGTCCAAGTTCCCCAAAGACCTTCAATGGCGCTGGTATCCTTCCTTCTCGTTTGGATGGAGGGTGATGGAAGAACCCTGGATGGCTTTTGCCAAACCGTTACTGTCCAACTTGAAGTTACGCGCTTCCTGGGGCTCTATTGGTGACCAGTCGGTAAGCAATACACTATATGTGCCCACCATGAGCGGAGCCAATTCATACTGGCTCCACGGAGGGGCAAGAGACACCTATTTTGGCACTCCTGCATCTGTCTCCTCCATCATAACATGGCAGGATATAGTTACCCTCAACCTGGGAGTTGATATCAGTCTATTCAACGGAGCCCTGAGTGCCACTTTTGACTGGTACCAAAGAGATACCAAAAACATGATCGTTCCCGGGGAAGGATTTTCCTACACATTCGGGACAACCGCTCCCCAGGGCAACTTTGGTTCCCTGAAGACAAACGGATGGGAAGTATCCCTGAATTTCGGCCATCAGTTTGCCAGCGGATTCAGGATCACAGCCAGCGCCGCTTTATCAGACGCTATTACACATATTACAAAATACGGAAGCACCACCAGCATCAATGCCTGGTATGAAGGGAAAGTCTATGGTGAGATCTGGGGTTACCAGGTTGACAGGCTGTACCAGAAAGACGATTTTGTATACGAGAATGGTAAACTTGTGACCATGAAGACCTCCGATGGATATACGGTCAACAAATTGTCAGATCCCAACGCCCCCACCCAGGGTAAGTTGCAGACAAGCTCCAATTTCAAATTTGGACCGGGTGACGTAAAATTCAAGGACCTTAACGGTGACGGTGTCGTCAACAACGGAAGCCAGCTGATAGATGACTATGGAGATTTGACCGTGATAGGGAACACCACCCCCCGTTATGAGTATAGTTTCCGTCTTGGAATGGAATATAAGGGAATTGACTTCTCGGTATTCTTCCAGGGTGTTGGCAAACGTGATATGTGGGGAGAAAGCCCTCTGGCCATTCCCGGTTTCAACTCTTCAGACGGAGCCATGTCCAAGGTCATTGCCCAGGATTTCTGGTACGAGACGTATGATGGGAGCGGTAATGTGATCGACAGCAATTACGATGCATTCTATCCGCGTGCCTACAACCTGGGTGCCAGCAGTACCGGCAACAACATGCAGGTGTCCGACAGGTACCTGCTGAATATGGCCTATCTCAGAATGAAGAACCTGACCTTAGGCTATACCATGCCCAGGCAATTGACACGGAAGGCCATGATCAACAATCTTCGTATTTATATTTCCCTGGAAAATTTCCTCACATTTGACAAACTTAAGGGACTTCCGATAGATCCGGAGGAAATTGCCGGGTATTCCATACTCAATTCGAGCAATTACAACTCCTCCCGAACAGGTGTAGGTACTCCAACCTTTAAGAGTGCATCTGTCGGCCTTCAGTTAACTTTCTAAAATACAGACACTATGAATAAAATAATACTAACCTTAGGTTTATTAGTGGCTTTAACCCTTGCGGGTTGCAGCGATTTTCTGGATCGTCCCCAGAAAACTGCTATGGACGATTCAAACTACTGGACCAGCGAAACCAACGTACGTCTGTTTGTGAATGGAGGTTATCCCAATTATTTCAACGGATACGATGTGTCTTGGGGTACCGCCTACGTTCCATACAGGGGTGCGAATTTCAACGACGATATGACTTCGTCCGGCAAACAATCATCATTCCTTGCTGCCGTACCTGCCGACAACTGGTACCGCTCCGAATCGGCAACGACCATTTACTGGCTTACTCAGAGCGGAGCATCTGCATGGAACTTTGGCTGGGTCCGGAAATGGAATACACTCATACAACGTCTGGCCACGATGAAAGAGAACGGTTATCTGTCAGATGAACAGTTCAACCACTGGAACGGTGTTGCCAGGCTTTTCAGGGGCGTGGAATACAGCCGCCTGGTGCAGTCATTCGGTAATGTGCCATACTACGATAAACCCGTAAGTGACACCGACATGGACGAGCAATACAAGGAAAGGGATCCCAGGACGCTGGTCATGGATAAAGTCTATGAAGATTTCGTTTATGCCATGGCCAACATCAGGGCAAACGACGGGGTAAACTATGTCAACAAATATGTTGCAGCGGCACTGGCTTCGCGTTATATGCTCTTTGAAGGGACCTGGTACAAGTATCATCCCGGATCAGGTACCAACGAACTGGCTAAAAAATTCCTGGAATTGGTTGTAACCGCAGGTAATTTGGTTATCAATTCGGGCCTGTATCAGTTTAATACCGATTTCCGTTCGCTATTCGGCTCAGACGCCCAACCCGGCAAGGAAATTCTCCTGTACAGGGAATACAACTCTACACTATCCACTATGCACTGCATTGCCTCGTATTCCAACCTTACTGAATCACAGGCCCCGGCTGCCAACCTGGCCCTGGCCAAATCTTTCATATGCAACGACGGCAAGCCATGGCAGAGTTCAACGGTAGCCGAGGCAGATAATTTTGATCTCAAGAAAATGGCCGTTACAAGAGACCCGCGATTTGAGGCCACATTCTGGGGTGCCCCATTGCAGTCTTCCGCAACCCTCCTTTATGTATGCAAGTTCATCGACCGCGTGGGGGTAACGTATTCATTTGACAACGTATCGACACCCCGCCCTCCAAAATACGGATCCAATACCAACACAAACGGATTCCCTGTCATACGTCTTGCAGAAGTGGTGCTGAACTGGATCGAGGCCAAACAGGAATTGGCCCTTTCCCATGGTGGTCCTGCCGTTACACAGACCGATCTTGACAAATCCATCAATGCCATACGCAACCGGCCATTGGATGCACATGCCACTGCAGAGGGTGTCAAGAAAACAGCACCCTTGATGCTTGGTGCCATACCCGATGACCCGGCACGTACTTCCTCTGCAGAAGTCAATACGCTGGCAGGTGTTGTAAGCAGTCCCCTTCTGTGGGAAATACGTCGTGAACGCCGCATGGAATTCGTATTTGAGAACAACCGCATCCTGGATCTTCGCAGATGGGGAAAACTGGAATTGATGAATGGCGCCACCAATCCCGACCTGTTGCTGGGCACCTGGTGTGATTTCAACACTACCCAATCAGGAAATGACATCAATTTCGATTACCTGATACCTGGAAAACAGATAAATCAGGGTGATGCCAAAGCATTGAAAGTCATGAAACCCGATGGCACTGTTGTGGCGTATACCGGAACCAACAAGGAAGACATGGTGGGATTCTACATCCCCCAGGGAATCCAGAACCGCGATGCCTTTACCGTCAGGAGTTACCTGCAGCCGGTTTGTACAGACGTCATTGAAATGTACAAGGATAAAGGATATACCATTACCCAGAATCCAGGCTGGTAAGATGTAACCGTTAACCGGAAACAAGAAAAAAAGGGATAACTAAAAGTAGTTGTCCCCTTTTTTTTTGTGGCTGCCACCACAAGAACGGGAAGCTTTTCATTTTAAGCCGAGGCTTCCCTTATCTTGTGGTGCCAGCGACGCCTTCTGGCAGCTGCAGAGGTAAGTGCCCCGCAGACTTGATTCTTTTGACTCATAAACAGCTGCTTACACGTTTCGTACCCCCAAGGTATGAATTGCATAATGCCTTGAATATCAGATAAAAGAACAATGTTTGCAACGCACAGATGGCTGCCCATAAAGAACAGAGCGCCTCGGCTTAAAGAAAAAGCGCTCTGTTCTTTATAGGGCAACGACCACCTGAGGCCGAAGCCTCGGCAAAAAAAAGAGGATGACCTTTTTGTCACCCTCTTTTTTTTACTTTTTGCAGTCTAGTCGTTCAGGGAATAACGCGAAAATGCGGTAACCTTAACATTGGGATCCACTGTTTTCAGGTATTCCTTAACAGTGATCTTGCCGTCCCTGACAAAGATCTGATCTTCCAGGGTGTATTCCTTGAAGAATTTATTGAGTTTGCCAAGAGCTATCTTCTCTACCATTTCTTCCGGCTTGCCTTCCATACGGATCTGCTCCCGGTAAATGTGCAATTCCTTTTCAATGATTTCCTGGGGGCAGGATTCACGGTTAACGGATATGGGAACCATGGCAGTGATCTGCATGGCGATTTCTTTGGCTGCTTCTGCAGGTATGGGTTTGCTAAAGCCCACAATCGTTGCCACTTTGTTGTTCATATGAATGTATGAACCCATGTAAGGGGCTTCGAGCCTGCTATAAAAAGCCACCACGTGTTTTTCTCCGCTTTTGCCTGTTTGCCGGGTTACGGCATCGGCAATGGTGCCGTCCTTATAGGGAAGGTTGAGCAGGGTTTCCAGGTTCCCGGGATAATGTTCCAGGGCTTTGCGTGCAATACCCATGGCAAGATCCAGAAATTCTTTGTTCTTGGCTACAAAATCAGTTTCACAACCCACACAGACCAGGATCCCGCGGTCTTTCTTCTCATTGGTTATGGCTATCACCGATCCTTCGGTTGTTTCACGATCTGCCCGCTTGGCGGCAACCAATTTCCCTTTTTCTCTGATAATTTCCTGTGCACGTTCAAAATCTCCATTGGATTCAACAAGAGCGTTCTTGCAATCCATCATGCCGGCACCGGTCATTTTGCGTAGCTTTGCTACGTCAGCTGCTTTGATTTCCATATATATGATTTTTCTTATTCGGGTTTATTTTCTTTTATTTCCACTGCAGGAACCTCTTCTTCCTTCACGGGAGCTGCTTCTTCCTTCACGGATTCCATCTGCCTGGATTTAGCGGGAGCTTCTTCCTTCCTGTCTTCATCGATACGTTGCCTGCGGCTGCGTGTACGCTTTACAGGAACGTCACTGTCTTCTTCTTCCGATAAGTCAAGGGTAACATCCTTGTCCTTTTCCATTTTGCGCTCTTCCAGTCCCTCGTTTATGGCCTGTTTGATAATGTTAATGACAAGTGCAATGGATTTGGCAGCATCATCGTTTGCCGGAATCACAAAATCAATGGGTGTAGGATCGCAACATGTATCAACCATGGCGATAACCGGAATATTCAAACGGGTAGCCTCTTTGACTGCGTTTACCTCTTTCTGGATATCCACTACAAAAACAGCAGCAGGTAAACGGTTCAGATCAGCGATAGACCCGAGGTTCTTTTCCAGTTTGGCACGCTGGCGGGTAACCTGCAGGCGTTCACGCTTTGCAAGAGTTTCAAAAGTGCCGTCTATCATCATTTTATCAATGGTGTTCATTTTTTTGACGGCTTTGCGAATGGTGGGAAAGTTGGTGAGCATTCCGCCCGGCCAGCGTTCCGTGACATAAGGCATGTTAATCTCTTTGGCGGCTTCTGCCACTATGTCTTTGGCTTGTTTCTTGGTGGCGACAAACAGGATTTTCCTGCCGGCTTTGGCCAGTTGTTTTGCAACACTGGCAGCTTCTTCTATTTTAACGATAGTTTTGTGCAGGTCAATGATATGGATCCCGTTTTTCTCCATGAATATATAAGGGGCCATTTTAGGATTCCACTTACGTTTGAGGTGGCCAAAATGTACTCCTGCATCAAGAAGTTCCTGGAAATTTGTTCTTGGCATTGTTATGGTTTTTAAAAATTAGTTTTTTTCTCTTTGTAGCAATTAAAGGGTAGTGTCGCTGACAATCCGCTTTAATTTTCCGCGGCAACCGAAACCACTGGCAGCAAATAATTGATCACAGTTGTTTTTACAGTTGACGTGCATTGGCAAACCAGCGAATTAACGTTTGCTGAATTGGAAGCGTTTACGTGCACCGGGCTTTCCGGGTTTCTTGCGTTCCACCGCGCGTGCATCGCGGGTGAGCATCCCGTTAGACTTGAGAACACCACGATAGGCTTCGGAATCAATTTTGCACAAGGCGCGGGCAATAGCCAGGCGTAAAGCCTCTGCCTGTCCCTTAACACCGCCTCCGTCCAGGATGACCTTGATGTCATACTGGGAGGTGGTTCCTGTCAGTTCCAGGGCCTGCCTGGCAATGTACTGGAGGGTGCCTTCCTTAAAATAGTCTTCAAAAGCACGATCATTGACAATGATGTTCCCTTTTCCGGTTTGAACGTAAATGCGAGCAACGGCTGATTTTCTTCTTCCAAGGGCGTTGATGACTTCCATGCTCTGTTTAGTTTTCGTTTAGATTGATAAGTTTTGGTTGCTGCGCCTGGTGAGGATGTTCCGGACCCTGATATACATACAGGTTGCGGAAAAGCTCAGAGCCGAGGCGAGTTTTGGGGAGCATGCCTTTTATGGCTTGTTCCACAAGGGCAAGCGGTTTACGCTTGAGCAGCTCTTTGGCTGTTTCACTGCGTTGACCGCCAGGGTATCCGGAGTGCCGGACATACGTTTTCTCGTCCAGTTTGTTCCCGGTCAGGCGGACCTTGTCTGCATTGATGATAATGACGTTATCACCACAGTCCACGTGGGGGGTAAAATTGGGTTTGTGCTTGCCCCGCAACAAAGTGGCTGCTTTGACGGCAAGACGTCCCAACACCTGATCGGTAGCGTCCAATACCACCCACTCTTTGGTAACAGAGGCTTTATTGGCGCTTACGGTCTTGTAGGATAATGTGTTCACCTGGTTGATTTTTAGAATAATTGTATAATAAAATTGCAATCCCTGAATTTAAAGGGGCTGCAAAGATACTACTTTTTTCCAGAAATCAAAGCGATAATATGTAAGCAATATCCACCCAGCGTTTGTTTATTGCACTATGCCGTGAATAAGCTTCCTGGAAAGGAGTGAACACCGTCTGGTTGTTGACCTGCCCGACCATCACCCCTGTTTTTCCTTCCAGCAGGGCGACTACGGCATCATGTCCCAGGATGCTGGCCAGTATGCGGTCGTTGGCAGTGGGGGAGCCGCCCCTTTGCACATGGCCCAGCGTGGTGACCCGGGTTTCGTATGCGGGAAGCCGTTCTTTGACTTTGGCCGCTACCTGGGTTGCACTGCCCTGCTCATGACCTTCTGCCACGATGATAATACCGGAAGTCTTGTTTTTACGGCGTTCCAGTTCCAGGTATTCACAGAGTTTGTCTATGTCTGTCTGAAGCTCGGGGATAAGGGTTGCTTCTGCCCCGGTCGAAATGGAGGTGCTCAGTGCTATGAATCCCGCATCCCGGCCCATTACCTCGACAAAGAACACCATGTTGTGCGAGTCTGCCGTGTCGCGTAATTTATCCACGGCCTGTACGGCTGTGTTGACTGCGGTATCAAATCCTATGGTGTAATCGGTGCCATATATGTCGTTGTCTATGGTACCGGGGATCCCTACAACAGGGAGTCCAAATTCATTGACAAGCAGCTCGGCACCCCTGAAGGAACCATCTCCGCCTATGACGACCAGGGAATCGATTCCCTGTTGCTGCATGTTCTGCCATGCGACAGAACGTGTTTCTGCGGATTTGAACTCGGGACAGCGTGAAGATTTAAGGAAAGTGCCCCCCAGTGATATCTTCTGGGCAACTGAATGGTTTTGCAGCGGTATGAACAGGTTTTGCAAAAGGCCGGTGAATCCGCGTTGTATCCCGACAACACTGCATCCGTGATATGTGGATGTCCTTACAACGGCCCTTATGGCGGCATTCATTCCGGGAGCGTCTCCTCCGGATGTGAGGACTCCTATTGTTTTGATATTTTTCATACGACTGCAAAAGTAGAAAAAATTATCTTTGTCATATGAAGATCGCAACAATTGACCTGGGGAAAGAACCGCTTTTCCTTGCCCCGATGGAAGATGTGACAGATGCTTCGTTCCGTTTTGTGTGCAAGGAATACGGGGCAGACATGATGTATACCGAATTTGTTTCGGCAGACGGCCTGATACGTGATGCATACAAAAGCCGTGACAAACTGTTGATATCGGACAGTGAAAGACCCATAGGGATACAAATATACGGACACGTTCCGGATGTGTTGCTACAGGCTGCCCGCATTGCAGAGGAAGCAGCCCCGGATGTGATAGATATCAATTTTGGCTGCCCCAAGCACAAGATCGCCCGGCGGGGGGCGGGCTGCGGGTGGCTCCGCGATCCTGAAGGCATGGTGGATATTACCAGGCGCCTGGTGCAGTCGGTGAAAGTCCCCGTAACGGTCAAGACCCGCCTGGGTTGGGACCATGAATCGGTCATCATTGAAGACCTTGCCGAGGCTTTGCAGGACGCAGGCATCGCCGCCCTCACCATTCATGGAAGGACTGGCACGCAGATGTACAAGGGGGAGGCGGACTGGGCACCCATTGGCGCCGTGAAGGCCAATCCACGCATGCACATACCCGTCATCGGGAACGGGGATATCTGCACGCCCCTGCAGGCCCGGGAGGCTTTTGACAGGTATGGTGTGGATGGCATCATGATTGGCCGGGCCAGTTTCGGGCATCCCTGGCTATTCCGGGAGATCCGCCATTATCTGCAGACCGGCGAACTGCTTCCGCCAATGGGCGTGAGCGAGCGCGTGGCACTGGCTAAACGGCATCTTGCCAGGTCTCTGGAAGTGAAAGGGGAAAGGGTGGGAGTGCTGGAAATGCGGCGCCATCTGAACAGTTATTTCAAAGGCCTGTCCGATTTCAAACCGGTCCGGTTGCAGCTGGTAACGGAAAACGATCCGCAGGCGTTGTTCGGCATCCTGGATACTATTGCAGAAAAATGGGGATGACAGGATCATACCTTCAATGGCTTTCACCCTATGCATGGGTATTGGCCCTGAGACACCTGCTTTACGATAGGGGGCTCTTCCGGTCCTATGCCTTTGATGTCCCTGTCATCTGTGTGGGCAATATCACCGCTGGAGGGACGGGCAAGACACCCATGACAGAATACCTTGCAGGGAGGTTGCTGGAAAAGGGCAAACAGCCCCTGGTCCTGTCCAGGGGCTATGGCCGTAAAACCCGTGGATTCCGTTATGTGGAACTAAACGCGTCCAGCATGGAAACAGGTGATGAGCCCCTACAGATCAAAAGACAGGTTCCCGGGGCGGTAGTGGCCGTTTGTGAAGACCGGGCAGAGGGGATCAGGCGCCTGGTGGTAGATCATCCGCACGACCCCTGGATCATCCTGGATGATGCATTCCAGCACAGGCGGATACGGGCCGGGAAAAACATACTCATGTCGGATCATGCAAGGCCTTTTGCACGGGATATCCTGCTGCCCTTTGGCCGGTTACGGGACCTGCCGTCTGCAGCAGGCAGGGCAGATTGCATCGTCTATACACACTGTCCGGGATCCATGGCCGGATGTGAAAAAATCGGGGACCGGCACACAGGTATTCCTGTTTTCTACACCTTTATGTCGTATGGGTCGCTGCTTCCCCTGCACAATCCCCGGACCTTGCCGCATGCAGGTTCTCCTGTGCTGCTGGTGACAGGCATTGCCAATGCCCGAGCGCTGAAGGAGCATGTACAGCAACACTTTCTCCTGGCACGCCATCTGGAATTTCCGGATCACCACAGATTTACCGGTAAAGATATTGCCCGTATGCTTGAGCTGCTAGACAGGAATCCGTCCTGGCAATTGATCACTACAGCCAAGGATGCCGTGCGTCTGGCCGGGAGCGGGATCCCGGGATGGGTCATTCCTGTGCGGATATCTTTTTTTCCCGGTGAAAGCGAAGACGCTTTTTTTCACCTGGTGACAGGGTTACGCTGATTTGCACGTCATTTGCCCGTACCAGATAGGTCCCGCCATCGGGCGCTTCAAGGATGACTTTTTTCACTTTTCCGTTCTTCCACCAGCAGGATACGACTGCATTCCCCTGTGCTTTCATCCCCTTGAAAAAACCGCCGGACCAGATCCCGGGCAGGGCCGGCAACAGGTCGATGAAACCGCTGTGGCTTTGCAGCAGCATTTCTGTAATTCCCGAGGCCCCTCCGAAATTGCCGTCTATCTGGAACGGCGGATGGGCACAGAAAAGATTGGGATAGGTGCTTTCCGGAGCCAGCAGGTTCCTCAGCAGGCGATGGGCCCGGTCTCCGTCACCCAGGCGGGCCCAGAAATTGATTTTCCAGGCGCGTGACCAGCCTGTTCCCCCGTCCCCACGACGTTCCAGGGTGGCCCTGCAGGCATTGGCAAGATCGGGTGTGGTCTCAGGGGTAATCTGGTTTCCGGGGTGCAGTCCGTAAAGATGTGACACGTGGCGGTGTTGCGGCTCTGTCTCCCGGTAATCTTCCAGCCATTCCTGCAGGTATCCATCCGGGCTGATCTTGTGGGGGGGCAGGTCTTCCAGGGCCTCCCTGAGCCTTTCACGGAACCCCGGGTCAAGGTCCAGCACTTCCGAAGCCTTGATGGTGTTGGTGTACAATTCCCTGACCAGCTGGTTGTCCATGGTGGACCCCATGCAAACGCTAGCTCTTGTGATCCCGTCGGGCATGAAAAATTCATTTTCAGGCGAAGTGGTGGGTGCAGTGACCAGCCATCCTTGGGAAGGTTCGCGGATCATGGAGGAGAGAAAAAATTCGCAAGCCCCTTTCATCACCGGATAGACCTCCTGGAGGTATTCCTTGTCCGGATTGTACAGGTAATGGGTCCACAAGTGCTGGCACAACCAGGCGCCTCCGGTATTGGTCGCACCCCAGGAAGGATGTTCCCCGGGGGCGGTGAAATGCCAGGGATTGCAGATCACATGTGCTGTCCATCCATCGGCTCCGTAAAATAACCTTGCGGTGGTCTGCCCGGAAGGCACTATGGCTTTGGTAAAGTCAATCAGCGGCAGGTGCAACTCGGCAAGGTTCCCCGGCTCGGCCAGCCAGTGGTTCATTTGCAGGTTTATGTTCAGGTGGTAGTCCCCGTTCCAGGGTGTCTGGATGGAGTTGGCCCAGAGGCCCTGCAGGTTGGGGGGAAGCTGTCCCGGACGGGTAGAGGAGATGAGCAGGTAACGTCCAAATTGATAATAGAGGGCATCCAGGCCCGGGTCGGGTTGATCCTGGTAGGCGGCCAGCCTCAGATCCGTGGGCAGGGGTGAGGCGTTTTTCTGTGGCCCGAGATGGAGGTAGACCCTTTCGAAAAGAGACTGGTAAGCTCTTTTGTGTTTTTTACGTAAATGCCTGTATTTGACGGCCAGGGCTTTTTCCAGCAGGGTGTCGCAGTGGATTTCGGGGTCTGCATGAAAATAACTGGTGGCAGCAGACACGATCAGGGTTGCCTTACGCACGCCATCAAGCACAATGCTGTCTCCTTCAAAGCGTACACGGCCCCCGGAGTGGTTCACACCCACTTTCACCACGTAACGCATGCCATCCTGTCCTTCCACCCCGCTGCTGAGGACGCCCTGCATGACAAGGCGGTCGTTTTCCATGGCTGTGGCAAACCGTTCCGGACGGTCCAGGCGGATGACAGTATGGGATTTTCTTCCGGGTTTAATCCTGACCACACCCACGTCATGGCTAAAGGAAGTGAAATATTCCCGCCTGTTTCCTTTATACCCGGTGCGGGCTATGGCTTTTTCCAGGTCCAGGTTCCTGCGGTAATTCTTTTCAGGCTTGCTCTTATCATTGAATTCCAACCGGAGATTTCCCAGTACCTGGTAACAGCCAAAGGGAACACCGGCCCCCCCTCCGCGTCCTGATCCTTCCCCGCCGCATACAAATGTTTCATACATCAGCTCCTGTGCCAGGTGGTTTTTTCCTTCCAGCAACAATGCGCGTATGCGGGGCAGGGATTCCAGGGCAGCCGGATTGGTCGCGTCCTGCTCCGACCCGGACCACAAGGTGATCTCATTGAGAACTATGGTTTCCTGCAGGGGATTCCCGTCGGGCATCATGCCCAGGCGCCCGTTGCCCAGGGGCAGGGTGGCCTCCCATATTTCAGCAGGCTTGTCATACCACAACTGCAACCCGGAATCACCGCTGCAGCCTGAAAGAACAAATAGCCACAAAAGCAGGATGGACTTATTCTTCATAATTGAATCCGGATAATGCAACAATAGGTTTTTCCCCCCTTGTATCCTGGTTTTTCAGGGTCATGGTGATGGTCCTGGACTCGCCTGGCATCAGAGAAACGTAATTGTCGCTGAAGAACACGGGAAGGATCCTTTCACCGTTCTTGTTGCCGGTCACTTTCAGGCGCACCATCAGGCAAGGGGTCTCTGAGGTGTTCACCAGGGTGGTGGTCAATTTCCACTGGTCTCCGGCTTTTTCACGTTTTGTTTTGCTGTCCAGACTGACTTTGGGAAGGTTGTGCAGGGCTTTCAGGTTTCCTTCCTCGAGCCCCCTCCAGTAAAAGTTTTCAGAAAGGATGCGATCATTCCCATATAGAGTGAGCTTTATGAAATGCACATCGCTCAGGGTTTGTGGAAACTCCAGGCGGAAGCATTTTACGGTGCTGTCCTCATTACTGTTCACCAGCGTGTCTTTTTCCCATTGAACGGAACCATCGGTATTGATTATTTGGGCATGGGCCCTGATACCTTCATGCAATCCGGCGTGCAGGTTGACCACCTCTATGTCATGGTATACAGGGTTCCATTGAATATGAAGCGGTTCCGAGGCTTTTTTGCAGCCAAAGTAGGCTGCCGTGGGGTCAAAGAAATAATCGTAAGTCTGCCATACCATGGAAGGCCAGGCCGGGTGGCTCATCCACAATAACATGCCGCGCCTGAACTCGCTCCTTCCCTCAAATATGCCCCTGTAACCATCGTAATTGATCCATTGGGCATATTGGCTGAACTGTTCCGCGTTTTCTGAAGGACCAAAGGCTTTTTCCACCATTTCCAGATACGATGCGGCTCCCTGGGCTCCTTCCAGGCAGAAATCATGCAGTCCCCACATATCGTTGTGTGGCCACAAGTGTTCCTCCGGGATGGTCTGCAGGATACTTTCGTAATTCATGACGTTTGGCATGCCCCGTTCACTGTGCATGCGGTCTTTACCGTACAGCAGGTAATAATCCCGCACCGGGAGGGCCCGGTAAGGACCTCCCCCGCTGACCACGCCTTCCGAGGAGTGGGAGATGTAATGGATCCCGGGATGCAGTTGCGGGATCATTTCACGCAGGGCATCGTCCAGTTCTTTGGGAGGATATCCTTCGTTCCGGCCCACATATAGGGCAATACAGGGGTGGTTCCGGATGCGGCGGACCAAATCGTTGGCATTCTGCATGAACATTCTTGTGCTGACAGGGTCAGGGCCGTCCCAGGGATTGGCCAGCCAGAAGTCTTGCCAGACCATGATGCCGTGCCGGTCGCAGGCTTCATAAAATTCATCGTCCCCTGTCTGTCCCACCCAGTTTCGGATCATGGTGAAATTCATATCGGCATGGTATGCCACGGCTATATCGTATTCCCTGGCCCTGTAGTTGAGGTTGGATTCGGAGAAGCCCCAGTTGCCACCGCGTCCTATGAAACGGCGCCCGTTTATGTACAGGGAAAGGATCCCGTTGTTTTCATCAAAGTCTACCTGTCTCACGCCGGAAAGGAATGAAAGGCTGTCGGAAACAGTTCCCCCGATATTGAAAGTCATGTCAACAGGATACAGGTTGGGGGCCCCATACCCTTTTGGCCACCATAACCTGGGGTTTTCAAGGCTTATCTCCGTGGAAACGGTACGGATCTCTCCCGGCTCCAGCCCTACCTCCAGATTGAAAGGAATGTGGCCGTAGGAACCTTCCAGGGTTCCCAGGAGAAATATTTCCTTATGATTTTGCAATGTGGCTTCTATGCGGATGGTAGCCCGGGTGGTGTCGGGCAGGGGCAGGAACGTTTGCACAAAGGGATCTTCAATGCTTACAGATCCTGTTGTAGTCAGGAACACATCATTCCAGATACCCATGTTTCTTCCACGGATGGTCGGTATCCAGTCCCAGCCCACAGAGGCATGGAATGTGGGATTGTCAGCCCCCAGGACGCCTCCGTTCTGGTCGGGGCTCACTGCGTTCTGCTCCTTGACCGCCCCAAAGTTCCTGTTGTCTATTATGGTCACAGCCAACACATTGGATGCTCCTGGAATGATCTTGTTAGTGATATTGAATTTTGCCCGTGTAAAGGCCCCGTTTATCCTTCCAATACGTTCCCCGTTCAGGAATACAACAGCTACCCAGTTGATCCCGTCAAAATGCAGGAACAGCTCATCCTTCTTGAAATCCTCGGGAACGAAAAATTCGGTCCGGTACCAGAAGTCTTCACGGAAAAAAGATTCGGAGATCTGCAGCTGGTTGTCACCATAGTTCGGATCCGGAAGGGCCCCCATGTTCAGGTAGCTTGAAAGCACTGTCCCCGGTACGGTGGCTATGGGCCACGTTTCCGCTCCCTGGTAATCTTTTCGTGAAATGACATAACCTTTTTCCGGAACAAGGGACAGTCGCTGCAACCTCCAGTCACCTCCATTGAGGGTGATTCGGTCCGGGGTGGGGAGTTCCCTGGGTTTGGGCACTGCCCTGAGGGCCCCGGTTCCAAAAGCTTCCAGTTCGCTCATTATGTAGCGTTTACCGTTTGCAGATGATTCCATGTTCACTTTAAGGTACCGGCCCCGGGCAGGAGTATCCAGGGTGATGATATCTACGGAATCATCTGTGCCCGGCAATTGCGCAACCACATCCCATTTTTCCTTATCACCCGATACTTCAATGGTTCCGGCAACTGCTTTGTTGATCCAATGCAGGGCCACACTGTCTATGACCGAAGGGGCACCGAAATCGACCATCAACCACTCCCTGCCTGTCCCGGCACTCATCCAGGCACTTTTGAAATCAATAGATGGAGTGATGACCAACAATTGACTTTTCCTATAAAAATCCCAATCCGAAAAAGCCCAATCTTTGGCTCCCGGTACGCGGAAAGCCACTTTATAAAAGCGGTATTGGACCGGTTCGTTGAATGGGTATGACTGCCTGATGTTGCGTTCCGATGCCGGGGGTGCATAAGAAAAAGTGAAAGAGGGTTGCGGACCCTGAGGGGCCGCGGGTTTGAGCAAGTGGGCCCATTGGGCATAGGGATTCGGCTTTTCAGTTCCCGGGAAACCCCATCCCTGTTCTTTTTTGATCAGTTCCCATGATTCCCCGTCCATGGATGCATATAAGGCTACCTGGTAATTTCCGGCCTTTTCCTTGTTGTAGGTCACAGAACCGATCAGTTCCATGGAGGTGACAACAGGTACGCTTCCTGACAACTCCAGCTGTATGAACACTTCTTCTCCCGACATCCTGTATTTGGAATCCGGCTTACCGTCAAAAAGCCACTCTTTTTCCCGTTTTTGCAGATCACCCTTATGACAGCTCACATTGATCCACGAGGGGGGTGTCGCAGATTTTATCCCGTCGGATACCAGCTGTCCTGTGAGGTTATAATCGTAAGAAGAGGAATGAATGGTCATTCGGTTCAGGGCAATGTTCCTGTAATTCTCCTTATCTGCTGACAGTACAGGAGCATTATCCTGGGCCGGATCACCCGGGTAGTTGCCCGGTTTTTTGGTATATGTGGTGTCTGGTTCACATCCGGCCATGACCAAAACCAATAATCCCAAAAGGGCAGAGACATATAACTTCATAACGTACGATGACTTGAATGACATAAATTATGTAAAGTTATCTAAAAATGAAGAAAGACAAAATACCTATCTTAGTGAAAATATTACCTGAATGAAAAAAACATTTCCAGGAACGGCGGCTTTCCTCGCAGGCGCAGTTGTTCTAATTACTTCCTGCGGCAGATCATTCACGCAATATGTCAATCCATTGATTGGCAGCGGAGGGCACGGTCACGTGTTTGTCGGCGCCGGTGTTCCTTTTGGCATGGTCCAGGCCGGTCCCGTGCAATACAACACCGGATGGGACTGGTGTTCAGGTTACCACTATTCGGATTCCACCATCATCGGCTTTGCTCAGATGCATCTGAGCGGTACGGGCATAGGAGACCTGGGTGACATATCCCTGATGCCTGTTGCAGGGGATGTGGAAACAAACCGCAAAGGGCTGGTTTCCCGATTTTCCCATGACAATGAAACAGTCCGCCCGGGGTATTATTCCGTACTTCTGGATGGTAGCGGTATCCGGGCCGAGATGACATCGACATCCAGGGTCGCCTTTCACCGCTATACCTTCCCTGACGATGACCGACGCAAGTGCGTGGTCATCGACCTGGAACACGGCATAGGCTGGGACAGTCCGGCAGAAGGGCACCTGCAGTGGGACGGGGGCAGGGTGGTGAAAGGATACAGGATATCGACAGGCTGGGCACGTCACCAGGAAATCTTTTTCTATGCCGAGTTTTCTGTACCCATCCTGGAAGCGGAATTCTTTGAAGAGTCGCGGCCTTCCGGCGGAAACAGCATTACTGCGCGCAAAGCGTATGCAAAGGTGTGGCTTGACGTTCCCCGGAACGGGGAGGTACTGGTCAAAGTCGCCCTGTCACCCATATCTATGGAAAAAGCAGCAGAAAACATGGAACATGAACTGCCATGGTGGAACTTCAGGGCTGTAATCAGGGCAGCCGATAAGGCCTGGAACCGCGAATTATCTAAAATAAACTACATAACGGACAATCCGGATGATAAAGTTGTTTTTTATACAGCCCTGTACCATACCATGATTGCTCCGTCCCTGTTCTGTGATGCCGGCCTGCCGGATGGTTTTGCCAGATATACCACTCTCTCGCTATGGGACACCTACCGTGCGGCCCATCCGCTGGCCACGATCATCCATCCTGAAAAAATGGGTGATTATGTCCGGACCATGCTGGATATTTACCGGCAGCAGGGGAAATTGCCCGTATGGCACCTTGTGGGCAATGAAACGGATTGCATGGTGGGAAACCCGGGTATTCCTGTCCTTGCCGACATGGTATTGAAAGGGTACGCGAAAGACCCCCTGCAGGCCCTTGAAGCCATGAAAGAATCGGCCCTCAGAGAAGAGCGCGGCATGGACCTGTACCGTGAATACGGTTACATTCCCTTTGATATGGACCCGGGGCACGAAACGGTGGCTAAAACCCTGGAGTATGCCCTGGCAGACTGGTGTGTGGCGCAGGTGGCCCGCATGGCGGGAGACACCCTGACGGAAAATGAGTATACCCGGCGCAGCAAAGCATACGAACATCTGTTCCATCCGCTCAGCGGGTTTATGCGTGCCCGTTCCGCATCCGGGGAGTTCCGGGAACCATTTTCACCCTTCCGTTCATCCCACCGGGAAGATGATTATACAGAGGGCAACGCCTGGCAGTACACCTGGCTGGTGCCTCACGACATCCCCGGCCTCATTACGCTTTTTGGAGGTCCGGAACCATTTGTGAATAAACTCGATTCGCTGTTCCTGGCCGAGGGAGACCTGGGAGAGGAAGCCTCTCCCGACATCACGGGCCTGATAGGGCAATACGCCCACGGAAATGAACCGGGACACCATATCCCCTACATGTATGCCTTTGCCGGGCAGCCGGACAAGACGGCAAAGCGGGTTCGGCAGATACTTACCACCATGTACCACAATGCACCGGACGGTCTTTGCGGGAACGAGGATGCAGGACAAATGTCTGCCTGGTACATTCTCTCGGCCCTTGGATTCTACCAGGTGGAACCGGCCGGCGGCCGCTATGTGTTTGGCTCTCCCCTGATGGATAAGGCGGTCATCCGGGTAAGGGACGGGAAAACGTTCACCATAGTGGCACATGACAACGGTCCGGAAAACCACCTTATCAGAAACATCCGGCTGAACGGCCGGCCCTATGACAAATTCTACATAGATTACAGAGACATCATGGCCGGCGGCTTGCTGGAATTCAATATGTGTTCCGCGCTTTAAGGCTCCCGGTTGTTTTAATGGCTACAGCGACGCCTTACAATTGCAGAAACAGGACGCAGCGACTTGAAAGACCACCAGGCGGTTGTTTGAGCAGGAGTACTGCTCAATGGCAGGGTCAGCTGCACCAAAAAGAACGGAGAGCCTCGGCGTAAACAAAAAAGCTCTCCGTTCTTTATGGTGCTACGACAACAGGAAGTGAGAGCCTTGGCTTATGAAAAACCGGCTTTGCGCACTTTTCATGTGCAGCAAAGCCGGTCTGGCGTTAATAACCGGTCAGAATACCTACCTGTGGCGGTCTCCGCCGCGGCCCCGCGAATTACCGCGGTCATTGCCACGGGAGAAGCCCCGGCTGTTGCGGTCGCGGTCACCTCCTGAAGGACGGGGTTTGCGTTCCGGTTCAACGTAGCCCTCGGGCTTTTCAATAAGGGCTTTTCGTGAAAGACGCATTTTCCCATTCTTTTCGTCTACTTCCAAAAGTTTTACCGTCACTTCTTCACCGACTTTCACAACATCCTCCACCTTGTCGATTTTTTTCCAGTCGAGCTCGGAAACATGCAACAACCCTTCCTTGCCGGGAAGGATCTCTACGAAAGCACCGAATTCCAGGATAGAGACAACCTTCCCGGTATACACTTCCCCGACTTCGGGAACTGTGGTGATACCTTTGATGATGGCAAGGGCAGCATCCATGCCTTCCTTGTTTTCACCAAAAATGTCAATGATCCCGAATTCACCCTCTTCGGTTATGGTTATGGTTGTTCCGGTCTTTTTCTGGATCTCCTGGATAACCTTGCCTCCTGTTCCGATAACGGCTCCAATGAAGGTATTGGGGATGGTGATCTGAACGATGCGGGGAACATGGGGTTTGTAGTCGGCACGCGGTTCGGAAATAGTCTTCATCATCTCGTTCAGGATATGTAGCCTGCCCAGGCGGGCTTGTTCCAAAGCCTGTTCCAGGACCTCGTAAGGAAGTCCGTCTACTTTGATATCCATCTGGGTGGCGGTGATCCCGTCACGTGTGCCGGTTACCTTGAAGTCCATATCTCCCAGGTGGTCTTCATCTCCCAGAATATCGGATAGAATGGCATATTTCTTATTGCCCTGGTCTGTGATAAGCCCCATGGCAATCCCGGAAACAGGTTTTTTGATCTTTACACCGGCATCCATCAGTGCCAGCGTCCCGGCACATACGGTTGCCATGGATGAGGAACCGTTGGATTCCAGAATGTCAGATACAACGCGTGTGGCGTAAGGATTGGCTTCGCCAACCGGAACCATGGCTTTCAACGCACGGAGAGCCAGGTTCCCGTGACCGATCTCGCGTCTGCCAGTTCCACGGCTGGGCTTGGCTTCCCCGGTAGAGAAAGGAGGAAAGTTGTAATGCAGGACAAATTGTTCAGTATCCTGGATGAGTACTTCGTCCATTTCTTTCATATCCAGCTTTGTTCCCAGTGTCACCGTGGTAAGAGACTGAGTCTCGCCCCGGGTGAAGATGGCAGAGCCGTGGGCCATGGGCAGGTAATCGACTTCGCACCAGATGGGGCGGATATCGGTAGTGGAGCGTCCATCCAGGCGGATTCCCTCGTCCAGGATCATGCGGCGCATGGCGCGTTTTTCCACATCGTGGTAATAGCGTGAAATCATCAGGGCTTTTTCCTCGCGTTCTTCTTCGGGTATGGTTTGCATGAACTCTTCCTTCAGCGCTTCAAAAGCGTCGGAACGCGTATGTTTGTCTTCTCCGGAACGGGCAATTGCATAGCAACGGTCGTAGCAGAAGGTTTCTACGGCTTTGCGGATTTCCTCGTCGTTATCTTCGTGGTTGTATGCACGTTTAACCGTTTTACCGGCTTCTTCCATCAGTTCCATTTGCACTTTGCAGTGCTTTTTGATTTCCTGGTGTGCAAATTTGATGGCATCCAGCATCACAGCTTCGCTGACTTCCTTCATTTCTCCCTCCACCATCATGATGTTGTCGTAAGTTGCTGCGACCATGATGTCCAGGTCAGCCTCTTCAAGCTGGCTGAAGGAAGGATTAATGATGAATTCCCCGTTAATCCTGCCCACACGTACTTCCGATATGGGTCCGTTGAAAGGAATGTCACTCACTGCCAGGGCAGCCGAGGCTGCCAGTCCGGCAAGAGCATCGGGCATGATCTGTTTTTCTGCAGAAATCAGAAAAACGTTTACGAAAACTTCGGCGTGGAAATCGTCAGGGAACAGAGGGCGCAGAGCCCTGTCAATCAGGCGTGATACTAAAATCTCGTAATCGGAAGGACGTCCTTCACGCTTGAGAAAACCTCCGGGATACCTTCCGGCAGCTGCATACTTTTCTTTGTAGTCTACCGACAGGGGCATGAAGTCCGCTTCCGGTTTAGCTTCTTTTGCACAGGTGACAGCTGCCAGCAGCATGGTTCCACCCATTTTTACTACCACGGAACCATCTGCCTGTTTGGCCAGCTTCCCGGTTTCGATCTCAATCTTTCGGCCATCGTCTAAGGTAATGACCTTGTTAATGATATTCATGTATTTTTTCTTCTGCAATCCGCCCCTTCCAGTAAGGGGTTGTTAAAATTTATCCAATTCCGCTTATCCCGGTTCCCGGATTGCTTTAATTTGAACCGGAATAATAAAGAAAGTCATAAAAAAAGGCTGTTCCCCTTCCGGAGAGTGCAGCCTTTGTTGGGTTTGCGAGGGATACAACGTGTTTCCATCGCCTTGTAAGCTATTTCCGGAGATTGAGCGTTTTAAGGATATTACGGTACCGCTCAATGTCGTTGGCCTTAAGGTAATCCAGCAGGCGGCGACGTTTACCTACCAAACGGAGCAGGGCACGTTGTGTGCCGTAGTCCTTCCTGTTGGACTTCATGTGTTCGGTAAGATGGGCGATACGGTAAGAAAATAAGGCTATCTGGCTTTCGGCAGATCCTGTATCCTTATTAGACGTTCCGTACTGTCCGAAAATCTCTTGCTTTTTCTGGGCATTAAGGTACTCGGCCATATGTCAGCAATTGATTTTAAGTGGTTAATAAAAAAATGACCCCCAAACGGGGCAGCAAAGATATGCAAATTTTCCAATAATTACTTTTTTTTACCTTTTTTCTTTGACAAAGAGCTTTCCTCCAGGAGAAAAGCCCCCGTACTGCGGTGCATAGAGGCTCTGTACCCTTATGCTGCCCTGGTTGAAAACGCCCTCCCGGGTCACGTAAAAACCTTCTTCAATTACATGAGTCCCGGCGGGCAGGTTTTGGAAAAAGTGTTGTGTCGAGGCTTCCTTCACTTCCCGGAACCATGAACAGGAAATATTCCCTTGATACCCTGAAGTTTCAGACTCCGGCATCAGGCAAGATGCCCTGGAAGCTTTCAAGTGTACAAAACTGCGGTCTTTATCGTTGTTCAGGTGGTATCGCGCCAGGATACGCTCTCCCGGGCGGAGTGTGTCTCCCTCACCGACGGGAGCATTGTCTGCAGCACGGTGCCATGTCCGGTTGATTTCCAGGCCGCTGGAATAAGGAGCGGCCGCCGAGAAGTCTTCCGTGGTGTGCTCGTATAGACTTACATACAACAGCGCATCTGTGCGGCTTCTGACCGTATAGGTGGTTCCACGCTGCAGGATCTCGTACCGGGCAGGGCTGCTTGACACACTGCCCCCATAATACAGAAGGGCATGGATCACGTCTGTGGTTCCCGCACGGGAGGTCCAGATGTTGTTTTCCTTCCTGTCAAGGATCCAGCGGGTGATACCCTCACGCAGGATGGGATCCGTGTTGAAGATGCGCAACAGCAGGGCATGAGCTTTCATCTGTGAACTCATGGGGCCTTCGTAGGGTACGGCGTTGGGAAAATGACAACCCATCTGGCTGTCGCAGACAGCAAACTCCCTCAACGAAGCAAGCAGGGATTCCAGCGCTTTTGTTTCTCCCCACCGCTCCAGGGTGACAGCCAGGTATGCTTTTTCCATGACCGATGCTCCTTTCCATGATTGCAGGGGATTCCGGGCCAAACGGGCTGCGATTCTTATGATGTCGGGTCCAAGGGGGAACTTCTGTCTGAAAGCGGACCGGACAAAAAAGTACAAGTTCACATCAGTACCCAGATTGCGGATTACCTCCTTATCCGTGTTATTGATGAACAGGCTGTCTGTATAGCGGAGTGCTTTCCTTACGATGGAATATAAAGGTTCATCATCATACGCCACGACCTCCTTTTCTATCATATCCCCGATTTTTTCCAGGAAATGCAACGTCAGCAGGTAAGAACTTTCCATACCCGGGAACCAGGAAAAACCACCATCCTGCCGTTGCAATGCCCTGAAATGTTCCAGTGCCCGGGCATTGAATGACCGGACATAGGCGGGATCTGCCAGGCGCAGCAACCGCTGCATCCTTTCAGCTTCTTGTCCCGGATAACCGGACCAGGGCGTTTCTTCCAGGAGCAGCGCTCCTGTCCGGTTGCTTTTTTCAAAGACGGCAGCTTGTCCTGAAGGATGGGCCCTAAGGGTATCCAGGATGTGGGGAAAACGTTCCAGGATGCGGGCTCCCGTGTTGTTGGCATAAAAAGCGGCTACCCAGCTTGTAAGATTATTGCTTTCCGGTTCGCAAAGAACCGGGAGTGCCTGTAAAGCGGAGGAAAGCGGGGTGGTTACTTCCAGGTTCGCCTCTGAGGACTTGTCCTTTTTCAAAAGCGTCACCACACCATTTCCTTGTAATGTTTTTGTCTGAGCCCGGGTAACCTGTTCCATCATGGAAAGAACAGGGATGGTGTGAGTTTCCGCATCGCTGAGGGAAGGGCTTTCAAAACCGGCTGTCAGGGTCAGCAGGGGCACGTGCAACGTCCGGACCCGGGGAGCCTGGAAATCCTGCCGGAACAACAGGCGGGCCGAGGGGAGCAGCGTAGCCGGCTGGCATGCCTTATCCTTGTCGCCTGCCTTCAGATAAGCTTTGCCCTGCAATGTGTCCGGTGTCAGGTTGACCACCCGCCAGGTCAGGGAAATACTGTCCCCGGACCTTACATAGGTCGGGAAATACGGCAAAGCCATCACTTCTTTTTTCACCGTCAGTATTTCATCCGCCGGAATGCTTTTCCCATCTGATGTATGCGCCAGCACCAGTATGCGGAAAGTGCTGAGCAGTCCGTTTGTCCGGAATGCGACCGGAACATACCCGGTACTGTCCGGAACCAGGTGCGGCAGGAAAGCCAGGGTCTCTTCAAAATCACTCCGGACCACAGGTGTCTCTTCCTGTTGCGCAGGAGAAAGAGCCTCGGCCATGGCATTTTCATGACTGTCATCTGTTCGGGCTTGTGCCATTTCTTCCCCTGCGGCCTTATTGTTTCCCTGAACCATATAGGGACTTGTCGCCCTATACATGACAGGTCCTTTGGTGCCCCCTGCGTATCCGGTGGTGGTTTGCATGAAATGATGCCGGATATATGGGATGGAAACATATGGCGCGCGTGCCGGCTGGTAAGAGAAGCTGTTGGGCTGGAAGCGGTCTGTACTCTTGTTGAAGATGCTCACCAGCACCTCGGCTTTTTCCATGGCAGGCAATTTAAGGCCGAAAGTTTCGCGTGAATACGGTCCGGCCACCTTGCGCAGCGATACAAATTGTATGGCCGGTTCCAGCCCGGTCGGTTCTTCCCAGCGGTGTCTGAATTCATGGAAAATCCCGTCCCGGATGGCAATAAGCCTTAATTCCAGGGGATAAGATTCATGAACAGCCTCTCCAAAAGAAAAGGTACGCATTCCGGGCTGCAGTACTATGTGGTATTTTTTTAGGAGGGAATCGGCAACATACCATTCTGCCAGTGCAAAGAGCTGCCGGTCAACCGTTCCCAGCAGGAAGGAAGGATCGGTTGTATCCAGTGGGCAGAAAAAAGCGGCGGTGTCTGCCGGACTTACCGTGTCCTGCATACTTACCAGCCAGAAAGTCTCTTTATGCGGAGGGGCTCCGGCCAGGTCCAGGGAAAGCTCCCATTGGCCGGATTCCATGGCAGACCAGGACGGCAGGGAAGTCTCTTTTCCGGTAAAGGTGCCCGAGTACTGGATCACACGGTTTCGGGACAGGGTATAAGTGCCGGAAACTTCCTGGTCATGACCGGTACTGTTCTTCACCTCCAGCGCAAGGAAGGGCCCCTTTTCCTTAACCAGGATGCGGTCCCTTGCCTCAGTTCCTGCGGAACCAAGGCGGGTATGGACGGTATAGCGATGATTGCTCACAGGAAGGAAGGTTTGCTGTTGCCAGGTTTCTCCTGAAGGATCCGTTGCAGAAAAATGCACCTGCAGCCATTCGCCCCGGGGATTATCCTCATCATTTTTTCCCGCAGGAATGGCTGCGCGAAACCAGCCATCGGATCCGGTAAGCAATGTATCGGTGCTACAGGGTTCTCCTGCTGCCGGGTATAAGTGAGGATCCCTGTAAAGGGGACGAAACATGGGTTGTCTGTATACACGGCAAATCACGGCAACCCCGTCCAGGGGGAATCCCGCATAATTGCCCACTACACCATCCTGGATAATGGTGTCTCCATAGGCATAAGCCTGTTTGACAGGCAGCAGGTCAATGGAAAAGGAAGGCCTGGTATATTCTTCAACCCGGATCAGAGCCGATGCGCCAGGCATGGTCAGGCTGTGTTCTCCGTTGAGCCTGACTATCCCGGGGGGAATGTACCCGCTGAAGGATCCGTACTGGTTTGTCACAACTTCGACGGTATACAGCGTGTCCCTGTAACTGGCATTGTTGCGCAAGACAACCGTATACCTTTTTCCTGTTTCCGGTTCACACCGTCTGTTGCTGTAACGGGTAACGATTCCCTTGAAAAAGAGGGTGTCCTGCATCCTGTATAATTTCCTGTCTGTAAAGATCGCGGCAGATGTGGATTTGTCGGAAGGGTAGCCGTAACTGAAATCCCAGGGATGCACGGTAAGGGGTACTGCAAAAGTATCCGGTACCGCTCTCAGGGGTGCTGGAGGAGACAGGCGGAACGATTCGCCCGTACGCACATCCACGGGTGTGAATCCGTCCATGTCTATGGAGAAAGATGGCCTGGCGTCCTTTACAAACCGGACTTCTGCCTTTGTAAAGGGTTCACCGGTGTTAAGATCGGCCGCGTATACGTAGCCCGTGTTGCGGAATGAACGGAACATGGAAGCAACCGTACCGCTGTAAAAAGCAGTTTCGCTTGCTGTACGGCCTTTTTTGACACGAATCCTGTAGGATCCGGCAGGCGGTGCCTGCAACAGGGTAAGTGTATCGGTTACGGCTTCATATACCGGCTCATTCAATCCGCTCCTTCTGACAGCAGGGATGCGCTTTCCCTTTTCTTCCCTGATCTCCAGCCTGTAACGGGATACATTCCTTCGGGTGATCATCACCTGCATGGGAGCATGCGGATAAACCTGCTTTTTCATGCGGATGACAAGGGATGGTTCAGTAAGGAAATCAACATGCTCTAGCAATGATTGTCTTGCCGGACTTTTCGGAAACTGCCGGATGGTTTGACGGCCAAGCTCCAGGGCTTCGCTGTATTGTTGCATTTCTGTAAGAAGCCGTACCTTTTCCAGGTATGCAAAGGGAATGGGTTCTGTCTTAGGGAATTGCAGGATCAGGCTGTCCAGGCTTGCCATGGTTTCTTCAGGTCGCAAAGACAGTGACATTATCCGCAAATACCTGGCGGCGATCAGGTTGTGCGGCAGGTTGCCCCGGCCGCCCTCCAGCAACCGTATCAGGGCATCATAGTCTCCCAGGACAAAAAGAGCCAGCTCATAAAGATCCTTGCAGGGATATACGATGGCCTGGTCGAGAAAAAAAGCCTGGTAAGGAGCTGCCGCGGCCGTGGACAAATCCTGGCTTGCAACCGGGAGGATCGTGCCGTAAGTATCCCGGCTTTCCGGGAAACGGGTATGCATGTACAGATGGTGAACAACCTGTCCTTCAAGGCTCCTTCTAAAGAGCGAAGCATACCCGGCATATGTGCTGATCAGACGCGGACGGGCTTTTCGGTCTATGGCTGTTTCCATAGTCATCATGCTGTCCATGAGTGAGATCATCTTCCTGTAATCCGGCTTTGAGGCTTCTACCCGGAAAGCCTCCTGCATCCTGGCCAGCGATGAGGCAGGATGATCAATGTCCTGTGCTGTCACCTGCAGCGGTATGAACAGGATAAGCCAGATATAGCGTTTTAACATGCCTGTTATATTATCAAGTCTGTAGGGTGATTCAGGTAATGTTCGGCAGGAATATCTTTCTCGTTGCGACTCCCCCAGGTAGCCAGTGCAAAAGAAGTGCCGGCTGCGTGTGCGCACTGTTGGTCATAAAACGTGTCGCCTACGAATAGCACCCCTGCCGGTTCGGCCCCCGTACGGGAAATGAAGGTCAGCATGGGATCGGGCGCCGGCTTGTGAGCGAGGGAATCTTCTGCACAAACCGTAACGGTGAAGAAATGTTTCCAGCGGGCTATGTACGGGTCCGATTCGAATTCTGCACGGTTACGCGAAGTGACCACCCCCATCACAATGCCATTATCATGCAACACTTCCAGTGTTTCCTCAATACCGGGAAAAGGAACAGTCAGATGTAGAAGCTCCTGGAAATGATGCTCCCACACTACAGCAGCGTGGTGCGGATCCTCGAAACCCAGACGGATGACGGCCTCCCAGCTGGGTATTCCAAAATACGGGTACAGTTCCTCCAGCGTCATTTCGCGGTCCATCAGCTGCCGTACTGTCTGCTGCAGGGATACCATCCCTGTCTTTTCAGTGTCCAGAAGGGTGCCGTCAACGTCAAATACAATATGTGTGTAGTTCACTACAGGTTTTCTATGGTTTTGATCAGGTAATTGTAATGGGCGCGGGTGCGGTCGTCTCCTCGGCCGCGTTTGAGTTTTTTGGCGATGGTTTCCAGTTCCGCTGCCACAAGGGCTTTCACATCGTTATTCTCTATGGAAACACTCATTCTGCGCATCATGGCCACCGTTGTGGCGCTGTCTGATGGCTTTTCCGGTGTTATCATCTTGCACAGCGTGTTGACATAGATGTTCTGCAGGCTCCTGCAATAGATGTCTGTCTGACCGTAATCGCCAAATACATATCTGTTCATGTCCTTGAAAAACTCTTCCGCGCTGTAGGCGGCGGGTCCCAGCTGTTCTTCCGCCCTAAGCATGCGTACCAGGACATTTTCATTGACCAGTCCCGTTATGGCGCTATTCTGGAGGTTTTCCATGATGGACAACCGGCTGGAGGGAAGCAGTTCCGAGAGGTAATCCGGAAGCAGCCACAGCGGGGTTGTGAAAATATGGCGTTCCAGGAATGCCATGGCCTCTTTTTGCTTGTTTTTGGAAACATTCACATATATGGGACCTTCCTGTTCCACGGTTTTGGCATCGACGTACACCCCTGCCACCCATTTGGAAACATGGCCGATGTAGCGGCTGAACTGGGATGTTATCTGGGGGTATAATGTGGAGAGTCCCCTGTAATTTTCATTGGGGACCTTGGTCCATTCGGGCAGGTTTTGCATAATGACTTTCAAATTCCTGATTCCGAGCTCGCATGTTTCCATCTGGTTGTCTCCCAGGTCTTCAGATTGGGCACGCGGATCGTTCAGGCCCGATTCCGAGCCACCGTTGAACCTCAGGTACGGATCTTTTGTCTTTTCAATGACCCACTGGTTCAAATAAGGTATTTCTTCCTGCACATCGGCAAACTGGTAAAGACGCCTGTAGCCCCATTCAATGGCCCAGTTGTCGTAATGGCTTAAACGGGGAAACAGCAGCTCACGGGAGACATTGTCTTCCGGTTGCACCACAAAGTTAAACCGGGAATAGTCCATGATGGATGCGGTATGTCCGTTGGCCCGCAGGAATTCGGGATCCCTGAGCTGTTCCGTCGTATAATACGAGGTTGCCCCAAAATTGTGACGCAATCCCAGGGTATGTCCCACCTCATGAGAGGAAACAAACCGGACAAGCTGTCCCATCAATTCAGAGGGGAAGGTCATGGAGCGTGCCAGGGGATCTACGGGGGAACACTGTACAAAATACCAGTTGTGAACCAGGCTCATCACGTTGTGATACCAGTTGATGTGACTTTCAATGATCTCGCCCGAACGGGGGTCGCTCACGTGGGGACCGCTGGCGTTGGCTATGGTGGAGGGTTTATAGACAATGGCCGAGTTGCGGGCATCTTCCAGGCTCCAGGAAGGATCTTCTTCCGGAGAGGGGGCTTCCAGCGCATAAATGGCATTCTTGAAACCGGCTTTTTCAAATACGGGCTGCCAATCGTTCACGCCCTGGATCAGATAGGGAACCCATTCCTTCGGGGTCGAGGGATCGATGTAAAATATGATAGGTTTTGCAGGCTCCACCAGTTCGCCCCTTTTGTATTTTTCCAGGTCTTCCGGTTTCGGCTCCAGGCGCCAGCGGGCTATCATGCGTATGGTTTTGATCCCCTGCGGATTCATATCAAAATCGGTATAATTGGAAGTGAAATAACCCACCCGTTCATCAAAATACCGGGGCTGCATGGGTTCTTTGGGCAAAAGCACCAGCGAACAGTTGATCTCGAATGTCAGCGGATCATCGTTGTCCTGATGGGTATATGACTTGACACTGCGCAATTCGGTGTTGATGGGGAAAGTCCTGACACTCTTGACATAGGATTTATCATTCTGCAGGGTGGTCATCTTGGAGGATTTCTTCTGCCTTTTGCTGAAGTACAGGCTCTCATTGTCGCCTTTCACCAGGTCTGTCACATCTATTAGGGAAAGCGTGCTGTCTGCATTCAGGGCCTTGATGTCAAAGGAAGCGATGATGGCCGGCCTGTTGGAACGCATCACATTATAATACATTGCCTGGGTGCTGTCCCTGGATTGCTCCCGTGCAAGCACTTTGGTCAGGAAGATATTGTTGTCGGGTCCCTTTTCAAAGCGCAACATGCCGCTGTTTATCTGGTCACCGGCATATCCGAAGAAATTGGCACGGAATCCGGCAGGTGTTTCTGACATGCGGGTCACCATAAGGATATCCCTGCCTATGAGCGAGTCGGGGATCCCGATGAAGTACTTCTTGTCCTGAACATAAACGGGTGTCATTCCCTCCATTACCGCAGTTTCTGCCTTGATGAATTCTTCCAGCCTGGCTGGTCCTTTGGACTCTGTCTTTGAGTCGGGTTTGTTTTCAGACTGGGTGTTGTTCTGTTCCTGCGGCCGGCGCTGTGCCGTCAAGGGTTGCAGGGAAAAGGCCAGGATGGCCAGAATTAGAATGGTTTGAGTGCGTTTCATTGTGTAACGGTTTATTTATAAAGCATTGATTTTTTCGTCCAGTGTTGCCAGGCGTTCAACCAGGATGCCCCGCATCCGTTCCACCGCCTGGGTGTAAGTCAGGTATTCGTCTCCGTTGATAAGCCTGCCTCCGTTCATATTCCTCGATTCGGCAGGGTCCCACATCTTGAAGTTCAATTCGGCAGAAGGCAACAGACGTTCGTATTCACGGTCCAGGAACGCAGGGATCTGTTCAAGATCCCCTTTCAGCGCATTCCACCTCTCTTTTGCCAGGGCGCGGAATTCAGGGTCTTTGAAAAGCTGTTTGTACCAGATGGCTTCTGTCATGAAGAGTATTCCCTTTGCCTGCGGAGAAGCCTGGTAGGAAAACGTTCCCCAGTCAAAATCCCAGGTGGGACCTGCAAACAGTTTGGTGTCCCTGTCTTTATACATATAGACACTGCCCGGATTGGCCAGTTCGTGGTTGATGCACAATTCATAGACAAGCCAGTAATCCACAAAAGACTGCATGTCCAGGTATTTCCGGTAACCGGTCTGCGGATCGGCAAAGTCCGGCCCGTAGATGGCCTGCCCGGCCTGATCTATGTAATTTTTTATCCAATCAACCTGTGCAGGAGTAATCTCTTCTTCATCGGGGAATTTGACGGCAAAAGGGATCCCGCCCTGTTGGACGCTCTGTCCGTGCGGTGAAATCCACTGAACCACATTGTCAAAATGAAAATCCAGCTCCAGGATATATCCTTCATCACCTATATTCACACGGTTCTTGTCTTCCTTGATCTGTTCAATGAGCATGTAATTGCCCTGGTGGCGACCGTTGAATATGAGTTCCACAATTTCGTTGCGGGGAGTCCAGGCCAGGGAGGTGGATTGTGCAATTTTGAAAGCTATGCGGTTGCGCAGCATGGTGCGGTCCATGAAATTGGCCAGCAACACCCACCGTTTGTGCTTGGGCATGCCCAGGAGCGATGTTTTGCTCTCCAGTTTCAGGGCATAAGGTTTCTTGGGCCAGAACCAGGTTGTGTTTCCCCGTCCACGGATTTCAGTTGCCATTTCAGGAAGGTCTTCAAACTGATCCACACCTTCAATACGAATGGTGGCATTCATCCAGTCCTCTTTTGAAGTAACCGGTCTTCCCCCCTCTGTATTTATGATCACCACAGGCAGACCGGTAAAAAGATCCACTTTCACCGTATAGGTCAGCAGGGTGCCTTCATCGGTCAGGACGGTATACTCCACCGGTACTGAAAAATCATTGACCGTCTTCCCGCTTTCCTGCACCACCTCGTTCACTTTCACCGTATTGCCGCTTGTAAAGGTCGCAATCAGCTTCAGGTCATCCAGCCAGCATGGAATATTTCCTTCTATGGTGTTCACATAAGCTGTTTCTGTTGAAGCAATCTTCAGCTCCACGTCCGCGTCAAGGGCAGGATTCACCGATTTTGTAAAGGAAAAGGCCGAGATTCCCGATTTACTCAGGGAGCTTATTACTTCGAAGGCTCCGGTTGTGATCATGACCTTTCCATAGCCCGCCCGGGAGGTGATCAGGCACAGGACCGCCTGTTCCTTGTAATTCATACGGATACCCTTATCGGCAAGGCGGACCTCATAGGAACCGGGGCTTTGCGCCGGAGCAATACTTTGAATGGCATAGCATTCGGGATGGTTTGTCGTGCCCTGGACCCGCAATTCAACCTGGCATAGCGGGGATGTGATGTCGTAATTGAAGACAAAACCCGGTTCATCTACCTGCATCAGGATGGTGGCGGCTCCTTGCACAGGGATAACAACCTGTTGTTTTTCAACAGATATGCTTTTAAGTTCAGGGTCTTTTACTTCTTCCGGCAGATCGGGTGTCTTGTCACAGGCAGCTGCCAGAAGGGTGGCAGCCAATAACAGGCAATGGAGTGGTGGTTGAAAATTCTTCATGTACTTTGGCTTGCAAGTTATAAAATTTTACCTTTACCATAAGATAAAACAACAGCATTTATGATAAAAAGACTTATTCTTTCAACAATGGCGGTGTTGCTTTTTGCCTGCAGCAACCGCAATGAACAAGTTCCCGCGGCAGATTTTGTCAGGATTGAAGGACCTTATCTCTTTTGGCAAGGAGAACGTTTTTTTATCAAAGGTACCAACCTGGGAAACTGGCTCAATCCGGAGGGGTATATGTTCGGTTTCAGAAAAACAAACTCTGCAGGCTGGATTGACAGGATGTTCCGTGAACTGGCAGGTCCGGATTTCACGGCAGAATTCTGGAAAACATTCAAGGACAGGTATATTACGCAGGCAGACATTGCCTTCATAGCTTCCACCGGGGCCAATACCATTCGTTTGCCCTTTCATTACAAGTTGTTTACAGATGAGGACTACATGGGACTGACGGCAGCGCAGGACGGTTTTGACCGCATTGACAGCGTTGTGGCCTGGTGCCGGCGGGAAGGCCTGCATGTGATCCTGGATATGCACGATGCCCCGGGAGGGCAGACCGGGGACAACATTGACGACAGTCACGGGTACCCGTGGCTTTTTGAAAGTGAGACCAGCCAGCAGCTTTTTTGTGATATCTGGGTAAAAATCGCCGACAGGTATAAGAACGAGCCCGTCATCCTGGGTTATGACCTGCTGAACGAGCCCATTGCCCCGTACTTCGACAACAAGGATTCCCTGAACACCCTGCTTGAACCCTTATACAAAAGGGCAGTGGCCGAAATCCGCAAGGTAGACACCAATCACATTGTCATCCTTGGGGCTCCTCAATGGAACAGCAACTTTGACCCGTTCACCGACTGGACATTCGATAACAAGATCATGTTTTCCTGCCACCGTTATGGCGGTGATGCCACACTGGAAGCCATTACGCATTTCATTGATTTCAGGAACAAGACAGCCTTGCCCATGTACATGGGAGAAATCGGGCACAACACCCTGGAGTGGATGGAGGCTTTTTGCAAAGTCATGGAGGATAATAATATTGGGTACACTTTCTGGCCGTATAAAAAAATTGAGGGTTCCTGCTTTGTCTCCATAGGTACACCTGAACACTGGGACCAGGTGGTTGCCTTTTCCGAAGCCTCCAGGGATACGTATGCAGCCATAAGGGAAGCCAGGCCGGACCAGGAGCTGAGCCGCCTTGCCATGCAGCAGTTCCTGGAGCTTTGCCTGTTCGGGAATTGCAGTATCGAGGAAGATTACATAAGGGCACTCCGCCTGAATGAAGAAAGGACAGACAACTAGAAGCGTTGCCTGTCCTGACCCATTTAACCTAAAACCTAATAGATGAAAAAAAACTATCTGCCCTAATAAATTGCAAACAGCGTGCCAAACTTTTTCCATGGACAAGAATATTTTTTTGTCCATTTCTGAAATTTTAATATCTTTGTGATATCAAAAAGATATCAAAAAAACAAATATTGACAAAGATGAAAAACATTCAGGAAAAATTCATTCAACCAAGGAATGGCTGGTTGATGCTTTTTGTGTCTATTCTCGGTTTTATGGCAGGCATAGCGCTGCCCATAATTTTTACAGAATCGCTGGGGTGGGCCCCGGTCTGGTATTTTCTGCTGATCGTAACGGTGTTTTCTTTTATAGCCATGTTTGGTCTTATGGTCATCAATCCGAACGAAAGCAAGGTGATCACTTTTTTTGGAAAATATGTGGGAACCGTGGTGGATAACGGATTCTTCATGGTCAATCCATTCGTGGTCAAGAAAACCATATCGCTGAAGGCTCGCAACCTGAACAGCGACCCCATCAAGGTAAACGACAAGATGGGTAATCCCATCATGATAGGGGTGGTTTTGGTCTGGCGGGTAAAAGACACCTTCAAGGCCTGTTTTGCCGTGGACAATTATGAAAAGTTCGTGGACATACAGTCAGAGGCAGCCATCAGGAGCCTGGCCGGGTCCTATCCTTATGATGACCTTGAGGATGAGCATGCCGATATAACCCTTCGTTCCGGAGGGGAAGAGGTGAATGACCTGCTGGAGGTGTCTCTCTCCGAAAGATTGAATATCGCCGGCATTGAAATCATAGAGGCAAGGATCAGTTACCTGGCCTATGCGCCCGAGATTGCCAGCGCCATGCTGCAACGCCAGCAGGCAACGGCCATTGTCGCCGCTCGCCACAAGATCGTGGAAGGGGCCGTCAGTATGGTGGAAATGGCCCTGCAGCAATTATCGGAAAAAGAAATCATAGAACTGGACGAAGAAAAGAAAGCGGCCATGGTCAGCAACCTGATGGTTGTCCTGACTTCTGACCGTGCGGCCAGTCCGGTCATCAATACAGGAAGCCTTTACCAGTAAATGAAAAAATCGTTTGTTTTACGCATTGACGCAGAGACATGGGCTGCGCTTGAAAAATGGGCGGCAGACGAGTTCCGTAGCGTTAACGGCCAGCTTGAATACATCATAAGCGAAGCGTTGAGGAAAAACAAAAGATTACCGGAGAAAAACAAAAAATAAATGGACTTCCTACTGGAATGGGGCTACCTTGGATTGTTCATAGGGTCTTTCCTGGCCTCGACCATCATTCCCTTCAGCTCCGAGTTTCTCTTGATAGGCATGCTTCTGGCCGGAGGCAATCCATGGGTCTGCCTTGCCCTGTCAACCATCGGCAACACCCTGGGGAGCTATACCTGTTATGGTCTGGGGTACCTGGGTAAATGGGAATGGATTGAAAAATGGCTGCGCATAAAAAGGGAAAAACTGGAAAAACAGCAACAGGTGATCCTCAAATGGAGCAGCCTGGTGGCCCTATTGTGCTGGCTGCCGGTAGTCGGAGATGTCTTTTCGGTTGGATTGGGCTTTTACAAGATCCCGTTCTGGAAAATGGCCATTCTCATGTTCATTGGCAAGGCCCTCAGGTTCCTCTTCTGGATCGGACTCTGGTTCCTGATGCCTGAAAAATTGCTGAAGCTCTGACCCTCTCCTTTTATTAGCATGCAGTCGCTGACATCACATGGGACTGAGAGCTTTTTTGTTACGCCGAGGCTCTCTGTTACTTAATTGACTGCTATGCATCGAAGACCACCGGAAGTTGTTGAGGCATCCTGCTGCAGAAAAGATGGAAGCCTCGGCTTTCAGGAAAAAGCGCTCTGTTCTTAACAGTCAGGCATCCTGCTGCAGAAAAGATGGAAGCCTCGGCTTTCAGGAAAAAGCGCTCTGTTCTTAACAGTCAGGCATCCTGCTGCAGAAAAGATGGAAGCCTCGGCGTTCCCCAAAAACTCCCCTGGTCTTGAAGTGAAGCGACCTTATACAGCTAACAGGTGACGGCTCGCATGAGGTTCCACCTCTTCCTATTTCATCAATTCTTCAAAGGAAATGTCCCGCAGCGGATAGGAACGTGCATTGGTATAATTGTAATGCCACCATTCCGCTTCGTAACTGTGGAACCCATAGGCTTCCATGATGCCCCGTAACAGGGCCCTGTTTTCCAGAACATTATCCGGAAGGTCAGTGAAAGTGTGGGATGCAGTGTCTGAAAATGAATCGAACAGTGTGGGCATTTCCAGTTCTTCTCCTGTATCCAGCCGTATAAGTGTCAGGTCTACGGCCGCTCCGCGGTTATGAATGGAACCGGTGCGGGGACTGGCTACAAATGTGGTATCGGGATATACCTTGTAAAAATATAGGGTGCCGGCATAGGGACGGTAGGCATCCAGGATCTTGAATCCCAGGCCTTTTTTTGTGAGAGAATCCTGAGCTGCCGCCAGTGCCATGGCTACCGGGTGGCAAAGGAAAGCTTTAGCAGAGGTATAGATGGGTACGCCTGTAAAATTTTCCTCCGTAGCATAAGCGATATGCAAAGCGATCCCGGGGATGACTTCTTCCAGATCCACCAATTCGGTGTCCGGGTTTTCTTTTACCTGTTCCAGGTATGTTTTCATTGTATTGGCAATGGGCAGGTTATAAGGATTTCGCGGATCTGTCCGGTGACAACCGGCAACTAGTATTATGGCTACAGGCAGAAATAAAAAGCGTTTCATAAATCAAAGATAAGGAATTAAATATTTTATCTACCTTTGCACCCTTGATCATTCGGGGTGTAGCGCAGTTGGCTAGCGCGCCACGTTCGGGACGTGGAGGCCGAAGGTTCGAGTCCTTTCACCCCGACAAGCATTCATGCAGTTAAATGCTTATAATTTGCCCGATTTTACCCTTCTTAGCAATTCCGTTGTCATTCAGGAAGTCATGTGATGTATAGAAGAGATTGTATCACTTAATTTAACATTATATGAAACGTCTTACATTAGTATTATTCCTTATTGTATTTGGTGTTGAAGCATCAGCACAAACAGGATGGTGGGGGCCACAAAGTAAGGTGGTAACAGATACCCTTTACAGTGAGGTTTTAAATGCCAACCGTGAATATACAATATTCCTTCCCAAAAGTTACGAAACCCAGACGAATAGGGAATATCCCGTTCTCTATCTTCTACATGGTATGTCGGGTGTCAATACCAGCTGGTTTGAAAATGAACATGCCAGGGAGATAGCCGACCAATTGATAGCTTCGGGCGAGGCTTGTGAGATGATCATCGTATCGCCTAACGCGGGAGGCAATTTGGCCGAAGGTGCGTGGAACGGCTACTTTAATATGCCCGGTTGGCCATACGAGACATTTTTCTTTACTGAATTCCTGCCCTTTATTGAAAAAACATATCGTATTGTAGGAGACAAACAGCACCGTGCCGTTGCCGGTTTATCAATGGGTGGCGGCGGGGCCACTGTATACGGCCAAAAACACAGTGACATGTTTTCTTCTGTTTATGCCATGAGTGCCTTAATGGACATTCCGGAGGGAGGAGGGGTTCCTTCGCAGGATCCTGAAGATAAAATGGCATTACTTACAAAATCCGTACAGGAAAACAATTGTATAAAGTATGTTGAAGAAGCGGGTGATGAACGTAAAGACCAGCTTCGCAGCATAAAATGGTTTGTTGATTGTGGTGATGATGATTTTCTGCTTGACCGTAATATTGAATTAACGCAGGCTATGCGCCGTCAGCAAATTCCCTGTGAATTCCGGGTGCGCGATGGCGGGCACACCGGTGAATACTGGCGTTCGGCACTTTATATCTGTTTGCCTTTTGTGTCAAGAAATTTTGGGAAGTAAATAGCGGAGTAAAAACCCGGGTTTTATTTTATCCCCAAAGCCCGAAAAAAAGCTTGTTTATAAAAGTCAGAAACCGGGATTCTTACCCGGTCAAAGACAATCCGTTGTCTTTCAATGGTTTTGACTTTTTGAATGTTCACAATGAAAGAACGGTGAACTCGTATAAACTGGTTTTTCGGTAATTCTTCTTCAATGTTTTTCAGTGTCATAAGAGTTTGAACGGAAATACCGGTTTCCAGGTGGATTTTTATATAATCGCCAATCCCTTCTATATAAACAATCTCCGATGTATTGATAATTTGTTGTTTGTAGTCGGATTTAATAACAAGACTTTTTGGAGTCAACGTGCTGTTTCCCAGTGAATGAGAAGCGTTCACAAGCTCTGCCTGGCGTTGGGCCTTGTTGGCCGCTGTCAGAAATTCTGCATAACTGAAAGGCTTAAGCAGGTAATCGATGGCATTCACTTTAAATCCTTCCAATGCATATTGTTCAAATGCCGTGGTGAATATGACAAAACAATTTCCAATTATCCGGGATAATTCCAGCCCGTTCAAATGGGGCATTTGTATGTCAATGAAAGCGAGATCTACATGTTCATTATTAAACACATCCAATGCTTCCACACCACTGCTGCACCTGGCCACCAGCTTAAGAAAAGGGGTCTGGTGAATGTAATCCTGCAGCAGATTCAATGCCAACGGTTCGTCATCAACAATTATGCATTTTAAACTTGTCATTATTCAAATCATAAGGTAATATGCAGTTCAGAAAGATATTCGTTATCATGTGCGGAATAAGTATAAGAATGTTTTCCAGGGTATAATAAAGAAAGGCGTCGCTCTAAATTTTCAATGCCAATTCCGGAACCACTGTAATCATTGATATCTTTTGGGAATAGACTGTTTTTTACCGAGCAGGAGATTGTTTTCCCCTGAATATCAATATTGATATCAATAAATGAAGGGGCCGACTGAGAAATACCGTGTTTGAAAGCGTTTTCTACCTGTGTAATGAACATTAACGGTGCAATAGTCAACCCTTCTGTTTTTTCCGAAATATTGACTCTCATACTGACGTTGTCAGTAAGGCGCAGGGACATAAGATCAATGTAATTTTTTGTGAAAGCCAGATCTTTATCTAAAGACACTTTTTCCTGATTGTTGTCATACAACACGTAACGCAATGTCTTGCTGAGACTTAAAACGGCATCTTGGGCTTTATTCTGATCCATTCTCATTAAAGAATAGATGTTATTCAATGTATTGAACAGAAAGTGCGGATTGAGCTGGTTTTTTAGATTCTTAATTTCTGCCTGGCTGGCAACAATTTCCATTTTTGTTTTTTCTCTGTCAGTGTGCTGCCATTCAAGAGTTACGCGTATAGCTACGGCCATGGAAGCAGTAAGCATCATAAAAAACATATCTCTTAAAATAAAAACAAAAGAATTTTGAGGAGGCGGAATGTGTTCGGTCGGGATGCCTGCCAAATGGGTAAAATAATACCCATGCCACACATAAAGCAGGATGCTTACCGTGCTTATTAATAATAGATTAGACACGAAAAAAACGATCCATCGTTTTTGCAGCATAAATCGTTTTATGAATACAAAAAAATTAATGTAAAAAACCAGCAAATAAGCAGTGATGCTGCCACAATATCCCAGGTACCTCACGAAAGTGAGTGTCTCATTGCGTGGATTTATAAAAATGGGAAGACTATAAAACAACACCACGGCCATAATATTCATGAGAATAAACACCCGTCTGCTTTTTTTTTCCGATATCATAGTCATTTTCAAAGATAATAAATTCTTTATTCGTACCTGATTGCATCTATAGGATTAAGTCTGGAAGCTTTTTGCGCCGGATACCAACCAAAAAACACACCGGTTAAAGTACAGACCAGGAAGGAAAGAATAATGGAATATGCTTGTACAGAAACAGGCCATCCGGTAATGATAGGTATCAAACACGATGCACCCACGCCTAAAAGTACACCCAGAACACCTCCGGTAACACTTATAATCACGGCTTCTATCAAAAATTGCATAAGTATATGTATGCCTTTGGCTCCGATGGACATACGCAATCCTATTTCCCGGGTGCGTTCAGTTACCGAAACATACATAATATTCATGATCCCGATTCCGCCTACTAACAGAGAGATGCCGGCTATACAACCTAAAAGAATGGTCATCATATCCATTACCGAATCCATGGTTTCCATTATTTCCTGTTGAGAACGTACATTAAAATCGTTTTCCTGTCCAATTTGAATATTATGGTTTATTTGAAGTATCTCAGTAATTTCTTCAATGGCCTGGGTGGAGTATTCTTCAGAAATAGCTGCGGCGGTAATACCCTGTAAATAATTTATGGCCAGAATTCTTTTTTGAACCGTGGTATAGGGAGCCAGCAAGATATCATCCTGATCCATCCCCATTGAATTATATCCTTTTGATTCAAGAATGCCTATAATCTTTAGTGGAATCTTCCCAAAACGGATGTTTTTGCCCAAAGGGTTTTCTCCGTCGGGAAAGAGGTTTTTCACAATGGTTTGTCCCACGACACAGACTTTCGCGGCTTTTTGTATGTCTGTAGAGGTAAACATAGAGCCTTCATCTACCGAGTACCCGCGTATATCACTGTACTGTTCATTCACTCCATAAATAGTGGTAGGCGTATTATTGGCCCTGTACACTGCCTGTCCGCTACTGTTGACAGTGGGAGTAATCTTGGACAGGTAATTGGTTTCACGTAATAATGATTCGTAATCCGTCATTTTAAGTGTCTGCATATCGGAAGCACTTTGTCGAACTCCTCCAAAACGGCCATTCCCGGGCTGGATCATGATCATGTTGGATCCCATTTCACCTATTTCGTCCCGGATACTTTGTTTGGAGCCTGATCCGATGGCCAGCATAGTAATAACAGAAGTCACGCCTATGATGATTCCCAGCATAGTCAGGAAAGTCCTCACTTTATTATTAAACAGAGCCCTTAAAGCTATTGTTATCAGATTCTTATAATTCATTGTGCAGTCTTTTAATCTTCTTCAACGGGTAATGAAGCCAAAGTGTCTTTGGCAGATGAAATAGTGTGATTGATCTTGTCTTCAATAATTTTTCCATCTTTCAACACAATATTGCGACTTCCGTATTGTGTGATTTCCTGATTGTGTGTGACAAAAAGAATAGTACGGCCTTTTTTATGCAAATCCTGGAAAACAGATAGAATTTCAAATGATGTCCTGGTATCCAGATTTCCCGTAGCTTCATCGGCCAGGATAATGACCGGGTCGTTTACAAGAGCACGGGCAATTGCCACCCGTTGTTGTTGTCCTCCCGACATCTGGTTGGAACGATGATACATCCGGTCTTCAAGCCCTACGGCATGTAAGGCCTGAACAGATTTTTCCTTTCTTTGCGCAATGTTGACGGTTTTATTATAAAATAAAGGTAACTCCACGTTTTCCAGTGCCGTTGTCTTTGGCAACAGGTTATAGGTTTGAAATACAAATCCAATTTTACGGTTGCGTAAAACAGCCCTTTCGTTTTTCCCCATTTTTCTCACCTGAACACCTGAAAGGTAATAGTCACCCTGTGTAGGTACGTCAAGGCAACCCAATATATTTAACAAAGTAGATTTCCCTGATCCGCTGGCTCCCATTATAGTCACGAATTCACCTTCTGTAACATTGAAAGAAATATCTCTTATGGCATGAACCGTTTCGCTGCCCACCAAAAAATCGCGTTTGATGTTTTCTACTTTTATAATTTCACTCATTAGATTCTTCCTTATTTTGTACGTACATTTTTTTCCTGTCCCGGCCGGGGAGGCATGAACGGACTATTGCTTCCGTTATTTTCCTTATCATCAGGGGCGTTGCTGGAAGAGCCGGGTACTCCTTTCATACTGCCTGAGAGTTGTATCCCTATCATAACTTTTTCTTCTATTGACAGACCGTCAATAATTTCTGTATAGATCCCGTCGGAAACACCGACAATGACTTCCCGGGCTTCAATACCTCCTTCAGGATTTTGAACAAAGACATGTGTTTCCGGGATGTTTCCGGTGTATTCCCCCGGAACGAAACGGAGGGCACGCACGGGTACGGTCATGATATTTTCTTTGTTGAGGGTATAGATGTTGACTTCAGCGGTAAGGCCAGGTTTTAGTTTCAGATCAGGATTAGGAGCATCAATTACCACTTCGTAAGTAACCACATTGGAAGTAGTTGTAGCCAGCAGGCGTACCTGAATGACCGTCCCTTCAAACTGATCTTCGGGAAAAGCATCTACGGAAAACACAACATGTTGGCCTTCCAATACTTGTCCTATATCGGCTTCATCAACATCGGCAATAACCTGCATTTTTTTCAGGTCATTGGCTATAGTGAAAAGAGTTGGAGTACTAAAACCGGCTGCAACCGTCTGACCTTCATCAACCGCACGCGAGAGAACAACGCCGTCAATAGGAGAATAGATCCAGGTGTATCCTATGTTTCTTTCGGCTTTTTGATAATTGGATTTGGCCTGGGTATAGGAGTAAGTAGCCTTTGAATAAGCGTTGAATGCCTGGTCGTATTCAGATTGGCTTATCAGTTCTTTATCGTACAACCCTTTTATACGATTGTAATTGGCTGTCTGATAATCGTATTCTGCTTTGGAAGAATTTAAATTGGCTTTAGAGGATTCCAGTTCGGTTTCAAGGACTGATCGGTCAACCTCGGCAATAAGTTGCCCGGTTTTGACTTCAGAATTATAATCCACGTATATTTTGGAAATAATCCCCGAAACCTGCGTCCCTACCTCTACCTGTTTTATGGGCTCCACTGTCCCGGTAGCCGTTACGGCATTACTTATTGAGCCAATTTGTGCCCGGGTCGTTTCATACACAGGAGTCATTTCCTTTGTATTACAGGAGAACAGCATTGTCAGCATGATCCATGTCTGGGCTAATAAAAATATTTTCTTCATTTTGATGTTATTAATAGTTCACATTTTGATATTGGTACAGATCCAGCAGCATAAGAGATAAAACAGCCTGATACCTTGATTGAAGCAAGGTGCTGAGCGCATTTGTATAATTATTTTGTTCTGTGATCAGTTCGATGGTATTTTTAAATCCGGCAAGAAACTGTTCATTTACAAGTTCAAAACTGGCTTCGGCTGCGTCCAGTTGTTCTTTTGCAGAAACATACTGGCTTTGCGCAGAAACAGCATCGTTATGGAGGGATTCAACGGTGCTTAAAAGTTGTTTTTTTAAACTCATATCCTGTAATTGAGCGGATTGACTTTGCAATTCAGCCTTATTAATATTGGTGCGAATTTGTTTGTTGTTGAATATGGGGATGCTTAGACTGAGCCCGATGTTTTCATTGATCTTGCTGCCAAGTTGTTCAAAATAAGAGGTTCCTGCGCTTGAGATAGTCCCGGTATTGATAGAGGCGCTGGCAGATAGGGTAGGCAACCTGGAAGTCTTGGCAACAGATATGGCCGTATTTGCCGATTCCACACTTAAGGCACTACTTTTCATTTGAGGCAAATTGTTTAATGCAGACTGATATACGGAAGACAAATCCGGAATAATTTTCAGGACTTGCTGATCGTCAAACTCCGTAAAAACGACGTCAAAATTTTCTTCCAGTTCCAGCTCTAGCAATTGTTTTAATGACAGTTTAGCACTTGATAAAGAGTTTTTAGCCTGGGTTACCTGATGTTTGTCACTGGCATTTTGTGATTGCATTTGAGCCAGATCGGCTTTGGATATGGATCCGGCCTTATACATTTCTTGCCCTCTTTCAACCTGTGTTTGTGAAAGAGCTACGGCTTTTTCTGCGATTTCCAATGATTCATTGGCATACAAAATCTGTAGATAGGCCTGAATGACTGATATTTCTATATCCAGTGCCGATTGTTCGATGTCGTATGAATACGCTGAATTTTCAATTTGTTTTTGTTTTATGGTTTTATTCAGTTTGCCACCGGAGTATAATGTTACACCGGTATTGAGCCCATAATTATCTGAATAGGCCGTAGCCTCTGTTTTTTCCATGAAGTCGTTGTATGTGGTCGTGTTTTGAAAAGAAACCCCGAAGTTTGATGAAAAATTAAGAGTAGGAAAACGCTGTGCCCTGGTTTGTTCCAGGTCAAAGTCGGATAGTTCTTTTGTTATTTTCTGACTTTTGATCTGGATATTATTCTGCCTGGCGTATTCAATACACCTTTCCAGGGTCCATGGTGTCGTTTGAGCTTTTGCCGTATAACCTGCTATAACAAACACGATGGTTATAATTACAAATACGGATCTTTTTTGTAGAATCATAATCGAACATTTTTTATTGATGGCAAATGTATCCGGGAAGAATACAACCTTCAAACAAAATCGGCAGAACGCCGTATTTTCATGTCAGATAGACTTTTTTGGGGCCTTTTTCCGGGTCAAAAAAGATTTTTTAACAATTCCTGCTTGAGTTGCAACAACCGTTCAGAGCCGGGGTTGCGTTCCCCGGTCGGTTCTTCAATATTCAGATGAGTCAGGATCCGGGTAGGAGGCTGGCTTAGCACAATCACCCGGTCACTCAGCAGAAGTGCTTCATCCACGTCGTGAGTCACGAAAATCACAGTGCGACGGTCGGTTTTCCAGAGTTTCAGAAACCAATTGATCAGGTTCTTTTTTAATCCCGCATCGAGTCCCTTTAAGGGTTCGTCCATCAGGATGATGTCCGAGGGAATGGCAAAGGCCCGGGCAATGGACACCCTTTGGCGCATGCCTCCGCTCAGCTGGGAGGGATAATAACCGGCAAAACCGTGCAGCTCCACTTGCCGGATCAGGTCTACGGCCTGTTTTTTCCGCTCTCCGGTATGCAATTCCCGTTTGAGTACAAACTCAATGTTTTCGGTGACCGTTTTCCAGGGCAGCAGGCGGGGTTCCTGGAAGACGTAGGAAAACGTTTTGTTTTCAAATCCTTCCAGCGAGCCGCTATCCGGCGGGATGATACCGCCAATGATGTTGAGCAGGGTGGTTTTTCCGCATCCAGAAGGCCCCAGGACGCAGGTTATGGTGTCTTCGGGAAATGAAATGGAAAAATCCCTGAAGACAGGCTGTTTGTAACTCTTGCTCAGATTATGTATGTGCAGGCTCATGATCCGGTTTGCCAGCGAATGATATGATGTTCTCCCCAGCGGATCAGTTTTTCAAATATGAAACTGATCACCACGGAAATCAATGTCCAGGCGATAACTGCCTCGACGTTCAGAAATGATTGGGCGGTCTGCAACCTGGTTCCTATGCCGTACTGCGGCTGGCTCAGGACTTCGCCAATGATGATGGCGCGCCAGCCGATCCCCATGGCGCTTGACGTCCCGGAAATGATGAACGGCATTATGGCAGGAATATAGACCCCGGTCAGGATCCTTCCTTTGTCCACCCTGTAGAACCGGGCCATTTCCACCAGTCCGGGATCTACGCTTCTGATACCGTCAGAAACATTGGTGCAGATGAACGGGAACATGGTCAGGAAAGCGATGAAAACCGGGACCGCTCCGGCGTTGAACCAGATCAGCGCAAGCAGGATGAGTGAGATGACGGGGATGGAACGTACAGAGACCAGCATGGGGGTTATGAAGGTGTTGAATCCCGGGCTGACCCCTGCCAGAATACCGGTCAGGATGCCCAGGATGCCCGAGATGACAAAGCCGGTTACTCCCCGGAGCACGGTGCTCCCTGCAACGGCCAGAAAGCCCGGCTCGGCAAAAATCTTTAAAACAGCCAGAAAGGTGGTTTCAGGGTGGGGAATAATGGAAGGAGTGTTGAAAGCTAGTGCCAGCACTTTCCAGATCACCAGCATCAGGACGATTGAAGCAACGGTCAAAATCCTTTTTTTAGTAATAAAAGCCTTCATCCGGTATTTTTCCTCCTGTTGTCTGTGGGTCCATTTCATAAAAAATCCGAAGATATTCCGTTATCTGAGAACGTATGGCGGCAGCCCTTACCAGCTTAATTCCAGACCTGGGAATGGCCTGATACGCGATCCGGGGATCGTCCAGTATCAGGTGTTTGACAATCAGCACCGCCGCGCTGTCAGGATGGCTGTTTACCCATTCCACAGACCTTTCATAAGCATCCAGAACCTCTTCCACCACAGCGGGATTGTTTCGGATAACAGAAGCTTTCACCATCAGAGCTGTCTGAGGGATGGGTGCACCCTGAATGGATATCCATTCCTGGTTAAGATCGAACAGCATCTTTACCTTGTCATTGCGGTGCATCACCTGGCTTGCCAGGGGTTCCGAGATCACACCCAGGGAGGCCTGTCCCGAGGCCATGGCGTTGGCCAGGTCTATGTGCGTGGGGAACCTGTAATCCAGCGTTATGTCATGTTCCGGATCAATCCCGTTTTTTTGCAGCAGGTAGCGGAACAGCACATCGGGCGTCATCCCGCGGGCCATCATGTGCACTTTCTTGTGACTGAGGTCTTCCCATTTCGTTATGGCCGAATCCTGGCCAAAGAGATAGAGTGTTCCCCAGACCGGGATGGCTGCCAGCTTATAGTCGAGTCCCTTGTTGTATACTATGGCAGCGGTTGTCAGGGGCAACAAGGCAAAGTCGGCAGTGCCGTCCAGCATCATTTTCCTCACCTGCAACGGCTCGTTCACGATAGTGACTTTGAGGCCTGCGTCTGCAACACCTTCCAGACTGTCGATAAAACGGATCATGCCCATGGAAGAAGGCCCTTTCAGGGCAGCTATGGTGAGAGGGATTGCATGGTCTTTTTTCCCGGACGCATTTCCACAACCGGCCAGGAGTAAAAAACAAACGCATACAATGGCTGGCAACCGCATTATACAAAGTTTCAACAAAAATAGCACATTTTTAGGCAGAAGTAAAAAATGTCTTATCTTTGTGTCGCTAATAAAACAGTTGTCTGTACTGAGAACAGGATATTCCTCTTCAAGGACGGCACGTAAATCAACACATAAACCAATCTGATTCGGAGGTATTCTGATGGAAAAGAGAATAGGAACAGTCATCATTCAAATCAACAGCCCCAAGGAAGTCGCCCATTTGAACGACATCCTTTCGCTTCATGCAGGCATTATCCTGGGAAGACAGGGTCTTCCGCGAAGTAATGGCAAAAATCTCATTTCTTTGATTCTTGAAGGATCTACCGATCAGATTGGCGCATTGACCGGTCAGCTGGGAAGGCTGGACGGTATTCAGGTCAAGTCGGTATTATTGAAGAATTCATAAAATGAGAAAAATTGCACTTCCTTTAGCAGCAGCCCTTTTAGTCGCTGTCTTGCACCCATTCCCTGCCTTTGCGCAGGAACAGAAAGACACCATGCCGGTCCCGCTGGGCGAAATTGTGGTGACCAGCCTGCGTCTGGACAGGCAGATCAGGAACCTGCCGACATCCATGGTTGTGGTGGATTCCTCGTTATATCAAAAACGCTCTGCTTTCACAATAGCCAATGTGCTGGAAGAAGAGCCGGGTGTTTCCAGGGGAGGGGACGGAGTCTGGGCAACGAACATCAACGTACGCGGTTTTAGTGAAGACCGGCTGGTTATCCTCATAGACGGGAACCGGGTAGAGACGGCCACGGATCTGACCGCATCGCTCAGCATGATAGACGTTAATGATATAGAACGGGTGGAGGTCATCAAAGGAGCCCAATCGTCCCTTTACGGAACCGGAGCCATGGGCGGGATAGTCAATATCATTACCAAACAGGGGCATTTTGGGCAGAAACCCTATGTCACGGCAGATGTCATCTCGGGGTATGCTTCTGTCAACAATTTGTTTTCAAACCACGCATCGGTCAGTGCAGGTTCACGCAAATGGTATCTGAACCTGGGTGGCACCTATGCTAAGGCAGGAAATCTGCGCACTCCCGACGGCATGTTGCCAAACAGCCGGTATAACACCAGCAACATCTCGGCAAAACTGGGCATCAGGCCCCTTGCCAACCATTTGTTTAAAATCCAGTACCAGCGAAACTGGTCATGGGATGTAGGCGTTCCGGGAGGCGATGCCTTTCCGGGGCCTGCAAAAGCAACCTATACAGATATAGGTCGTCATTTGTTGTCTGCCAGTTACAGAATATCCAACATCACCGAAAAATGGACGGCCCTGGAATTGAAGTATTTCACCCAATACATTGCCCGGGAAGTAATGATGGAGCCAAATACGGTAACCCAGGCCAACCTGCCTAATGGGAACGTGCAGCGCACCACACCGGAAGTATTCTATCCGAATGGTTATCACCTGACCAACGGGGTACAGCTGCAGGGTACCTGGGACCTGTCCGATAAGAACACACTGATTGCAGGAATTGATGTTTGGGGCCGCAAGCTGCGTACAGGCAGGGAAAAATACATCCGGATAGATATATTGAATCCGGCGGGCAATATTATCAAGACCAACCATGTGGTTCGCGGTGAGACACCCATCCCCGAATCAAGCTTCAGCAGTGCAGGATTGTTTTTCCAGAATGAAACACGATTTCTGGAGAACCGGCTGACCATGATCCTGGGTGGCCGCTTTGACGGAATCCAGATCAAAAACCAGGAAGGATATGATGTGGATTACATCATCATGAACGGAGAGCGGAATGACAATCCCCCCACCCAGCGTATCACATTTGAAAAAGGGACGGAATATAATATATCCTGGAGTGCCAACGCGGGCTTTCTTTATAAATTGTCAGGGAGTACAGACCTGTCGCTAAATCTTGCCCGGGCATTCAGGGCGCCTTCCCTGGAAGAGAGGTTCAAGTATATTGACCTGGGAAATTTTGTCCGCCTGGGAGATCCGGCCCTGAAGCCGGAAAAATCCTATTCGGCAGACCTGGGGGTCAGGGTTTGGAAATCAAAATTCAACCTTCAGGCAGGCGTTTTCATCAACCGGCTGAACAATATGATCGTGGAGGTGCCGGGAGAGTTCATCTTCAGGCTTACGGCCGATTCAAAGGCAGATACCATTCCTGCCCTTGTCAATGCCAATGTAAGAAAGGCCCTCCTTTACGGAGTGGATTTTAAATTTGCCTTCAATTTCAGCCGGAATTTCGTGTTTTTCGGCTCGGGGGCATATGTCCGAGGGATGGCCCTGGAAACAGATGCCAACCTGCCACTGATCCCTCCGTTGAACGGGCGTGCCGGCCTCAGGTATACCTGGCAGGCCGCAGGATCGGCCGAGTTTTCCGTGTTCGGCGCAGCCCGCCAGGATAAGATTGCCGAAGGAGAAAAAGAAACGGCAGGATACTACAGGCTGGACTTTACCTTGAATACAAAGGCCTTTGACCTGGGTTTCATGAAAATACAAGGTTTTGCAGGTATTGACAATATAACCGATAACCGTTACACCAACCATCTTTCTACCAATCGTGGGGATATAAGCGTGGAACCGGGAAGGAATATTTTTGTACGCCTCAGGCTTTCTTTCTGATCCGGGCTTACCCGGGAGGTGTTCTAAAAATTTTGCCATCACCACAAAAACACATATCTTTGCGGACCTTTTCTCGGGAAGATAAGGAAGTTAACACAATTCATTAACTTTAAGATCAGATTTATGGCAGTAAAAATTCGTCTTTCACGCCATGGCAAAAAGAACTTTGCCTATTTTCACATTGTAGTTGCCGATTCACGCTCACCCCGCGATGGCCGTTTGATTGAAACCCTGGGAACCTACAATCCCAACACCGATCCCGCAACCATACAGCTGGATGCGGATAAAGCCCTTTATTGGCTCAATAACGGTGCACAGCCCACATTGACAGCCCGCAGGCTTCTTTCCTACAAAGGAGTGCTGTTAAAAAAGCATTTACTTGAAGGTGTCGCCAAAGGGGCTTTGACACAGGAGCAGGCAGATGCAAAATGGGAAGCCTGGATGCAGGAGAAAGAAGCCAAGGTCGTTGCTAAGAAAGGCAAACTGGAACAAGAGTCACGCGCGCAAATGAAAAAACGCCTGGAAGCAGAATCCAGCGTTAATAAAGAGCGTGCCGCCGCATTGCTTGCAAAACGCGAAGAAGCCGCCGCCCGGTTGGCCGCCGCTGCCGCTGCAGCCGCTGCAAAAGCAGAAGAGACCATAGCCGAAATTGAAGGAACAGCAGTTCCTGAAGCAGAAGAAGAAAAAGGCCAGGCAGCAACAGAATAATGACATGGGAATCAGGGAAAGGTTTCTGCCACTGGCAACGGTGAGAAGAACCTTCGGAAAGGGAGGGGAGCTGATCTTAAAGTTCCGCCCCGGCGTTTCCCAGGACATTCTGGAACAATTAGGTGAAAACGAACCGGTATTCATCCAGGTGGACGGAATACCGGTTCCTTTTTATATTGCATCATTTGATTTTCGTGGAAACGACCAGGCATTGGTCTGCTTTGAGAATTACCTGTCAGAAGACCTGGCTGCAGAATGGGTGGGAAAGACGGTGCAGTACAAAGCAACAGGGGAAGAAGCCACAGAGGGAGGAGTTCTTCTGGTGGGATATACGTTCCTGGCTACTAATGCCCGCGGGAACAAGTTCAAAGGAACCGTTTCCGGATTCTTTGACTATCCCGGGAATCCCTGCCTGGAGCTTGAGTTCGAAGACGGAACGCGAACCTTATTGCCTTTTCATGAAGACTTCATTCAGAAGACCGATACAAAAAGAAAGGTTGTTCACCTGTTATTGCCTGAAGGACTTTGACCAACAGGCCCCCCTCTGCTATAGCAGGTTCTTGAACATTATATCTGTATAGCCCGAAGTTCCGCTCGCAGCAAAAGAAATATGAGCATAATAGTTGCCATATTTCGGTCCCCAGTACATTATATTCCCGCCGCTGCTGTGATCATCAAATCCGAAATCACCAATTTTGTCCCTGTATTTTTCTGCGTCGGAATTTTTTGCCCTGATGGTCACGGCCATATAAAACATATTATCACTGTATCCGACAAAAGTACAAGCCCCGGAAAAAGGCGGGTAGCTTTTCAGAAACTCATATTGTGCTATGATTTTATTCCAGTCTGTATAATCGGCGGGTTGTTCCTCCTCTTCCCCTTCTTTCGCAGGCGGTGTGGTGGTTAGTGTAACGATAACAACATCTCCGGCTGGCACGTCCACTTCACGGGTAGACTTGTTCCCGTCCGGATCTACGGCCGAGATCAGCCATTTTCCCTTGTTCAGTATGGTGTAGATGAGTTTCTGTCCCTGGTCAACTATATGGCCCAGTGTAACATAAACAGAGGCCATGGAAGAGGAAGTGATTTGTGTGTTCTGGGCTATCACAATATCGGCCTGGCTTTGCGGATCATCGTCTTCCACAAATACAAAGGAACGGTTGGTCCCACCGACATTTTCCGTATCCGTCCTGGCTACATCCACGACTTCTTTCATTATGGAGGCCATCTTTGATGCGTAGCCCGAGCCCATTTCTTTTGCCGTTGGATCGTCGGGCCCCAGGGAGTTGACGGCAGCGGTGATCTCTTCTGCCATCTGGGAGGGATCGGCCTCTGCGTTGGAATTGTAAATATCGAGGGTCATTTCCCCGATATCACCGGCGTCCAGTCCTCCGGAAGTGGTGGTCTGGAGGGCATCAACCATCAGCTCGGCCCCTGCTTCAACACCTTTTGCTCCTTCGGCTACAAAGATCTTCTGGATGGTAAGGCCCCGCTCAACCGAAGTGGTCCCGAATTCTTCGTTATCCTGTTGGAAATCGTTGAACATCTGGGCTGCCTGGTAATCGAAGTCACCTTTTTCCAGTTTTTTCCAGAAATCACTTTCACTGGAGGTTTTTGCTTTCCATTCAGGTCTGAGTTTATTGTAAAGTTCTGTCCGGTCCGATGCGGGTATGTTTGAAGCCACTTTCAATACACGTTCCCTGCTTCTCTCCCCGCTGCCGGTAACCCAGGATAGGAATTTGCCTCCTGAGGAAAGGATGCCTTTGGTGTTCACAGAGGTTAGGACACCTGATTTTTCCAGGTTCTTAAAGGCGCTTTTGTACTCCTTTATATAAGGAGCCATTTGGGCAACTGCTCCAAAGAACACGTCGTATTCTTCATTGCTCACCGTCCCTTTGAGGATATTGCGGGTGAAACCGTCAGACGTTGCCTTCAGGTAATAAAGTGTGATGAATTGTTTTTGTACGGCAAAATCGGCAAAAACCGCAACATCATCCCGGAATTGTTCTGATCCTTCATAATTTTTCCAGCCAAAAAGACCGGTACAACTGCTGGCGAAAATTCCCAAAAAGAACATCAGGAGCATGGCGTAAATTCTTTTCATAATCAGATTGTTATAATATACCTCTAAGGTAGCAGAAAATTATTATTCTGCAATACCTCAATCCAGGCTTTCTTTGATCAGAAGGGCTGCCAACCGGGCACAATTGTCAAGGCCCAGTAAACCGGCATCAAGGGAGAAGTGGTATGAATCGGCCTTGCCCAATTCCTTGTTGGTGAAATAATTGTAATACGCGGCCCTTTTCTTTTCTTCCTTGTGAATGTATGCTTCTGCCTCTTCGGGAGAAATGCCCCTGCGTTCAGCTATGTTGGCTATGCGCAGGGGAAGGGGAGCGTGTATGAAGACACTGCGCATCCGGGGATGATCCCGCAGGATGTAATCGGCACAACGGCCAATGATCAGGCAGGATTGTTCACTCGCGATCTTGCGTATCACCCCGGACTGGATGCTGAATATCCTGTCTCTTGACAAAGGGGCCGTCATGGGATCAAAAAAGGCACCTCCCAGGAAGTCCTGTGCATTCAGCGCACGCGATAAACCTCTTGTGACCTTTTCATCGGCATTCTCAAAGATCTCTTCACAAAGGCCGCTCTCTTTGGCTGCGTAATACAGAAGTTCCTTGTCGTAAAAGAAAAGGCCCAGGGCCGAGGCAATCATTTTTCCGGCAATATAACCGCCGCTTCCCATCTGGCGGCCCAGGCAAATCACAATGTTATCCGTTGATTTCATATTCTTTCCTGAATTCTTTTATTTGTTTTGATATGAGTATTGCAGCCACTATGAATGCGGCTGTGTCGGATACGGGCATACTGCCCCACACCCCGGTGACACCAAAAAATCGTGGAAAAATGAGCAGCGAAGGGATCAGGAATATCACCTGACGGGTAAGAGAAAGGAAAATGGCCTTTGCGGGTTTGCGTATGGACTGGAAAAAACTGGAAGTGACCATGGACAGCGACACCAGCGGAAACGCCACCAGATCAATGCGCAATCCCTGTATGGTAAGGCGGGCCAGTGTCTCGTCTCTGGTAAACAGGCTAACGGCAGCCTCGGGGAACAATTGTGCAATGATAAAGGCCAGCACGCTTACGCAAAAAGAACAGAGTAGCGTGAGTTTAAAGATGTTGATCACCCGTTTGTATTGCCGTGCTCCATAATTGAATCCTGCCAGCGGCTGCATTCCCTGGTTAAAACCAAACATGATCATCACAAAGAAGGAAACCATCCTGTTGGCAATTCCGTAGGCTCCAACGGCATAATCCCCTCCAAACTGATAGAATGAACGGTTGATGATGATGATTACCAGGCTGCTGACAATATTCATAAGAAAAGGGGCAAGCCCTACGGAAATGATATTGAGCGGCATGCCTTTCCGTATGCGGAAGTTGCCTTGTTTGAAGCGAAGAAGGGATTGCTTATTTGTATAATGGTTCAAAAGGATCACAAGGGCAAGGACCTGGGCCAGCACCGTAGCGACGGCTGCTCCGCGGATCCCCCATTTAAAACCGAAAATAAAGAGGGGGTCAAGGATAATATTGACGGCAACTGCGCTCAGTGTGGCAAACATGGCTTTTTTCGGATACCCGCTGGCCCTCAGGTTATCGTTCAGGCCATAGTACACATGGGTGATCACATTCCCGGCCAGGATGATCTGCATGTATTCCCGCGCATAGGGCAAGGTCTGTTCGCTGGCTCCGAAAAAATGCAGCAGGGGATCCAGGAAAACCAGTGCAGCAATAGTATAGATGATCCCAATGATACAGTTGAGCGTAACTGCATTGCCCAAGGCAATCTCGGCTGTTTTCATATCCTTCTGACCAAGCTTCACAGAGATCAGGGTAGAGGCACCTACCCCGATAAGGGATCCGAAAGCGGCTGAAATGTTCATTAGCGGTAGTGTCAGCGACAGGCCCGCAATGGCCATGGCGTTGACACCCCGGCCTATGAATATGACGTCTGCCAGGTTGAACAGGCTGGCAGCTGTCATGGAAATGATGGCCGGTGTCGCATAACGGAACAGGAGCCTGGGAATATGTTCCTTATCCAGAGCCAGTGTTTTGATCTGTTCAGGCACGCCAGTAGATCTTTTTTTGAGTGGCCAGGGAAACCAGCCACATGGTGAAGAGTACCACAATAAACGCGCTCAGGGTACCGATCCACGGGTAGTCTGCCGGTCTTGCCCAGCGAAACAATACCTCTAAATACGTGATTCTCATAAGAGGGGCAACAAGCATACCGTGAGCCACATAGCTCATGAGAGGATTGGCCCCTGCTCCCGAAAATATGCCGGAAAAGAATCTGCGGGGAAAAAATTCCGACAGGTAATGGAGCCACATAAGCAAAAGGATGGCAATGCCACCGCTCACAAAACAATAGGAAAAAGAGCAGGGAACTTTTGTAAGCCCCGGTTCAAAACGTTCTATCCACAGACCAAAGAAAATAAGCAAACCCGACAGATAGAGCAGGGGAAGGTATTGGGGTGCCTTTTTTTTCATCAGCCATACGAGTAACAGCAGGGCAAAAGTTGAAAACCACTTGCCATCTGAAAGCCACCGGTTATAGCTGCTAATACATATCCATATTACCAAAAGGAACATTCCCCAGAATAAAAGATGGGTAAGAAAGCCTCCCCGGGGGATTCCCGTTGTTTGTTCTTCCTGCATGTGAAGCAGCCGGTCCCCGACCCAGGTGGCAGGAAGCAGGATCATCAGGAAATTGATCTGCTCCATGTTCAGCAGCCATGAAAGGTTTTTGTTGTCATAAAGGATATAGTCAAATCCCAGCAGACGGGAAACGACACTAATTGAAATAACACCCAGGAAAGCTGCCAGGCGCCACTTTTCTGAATCACGGGTGACATACCATATAAGAGCTCCGAACAAGTACAAAAAGGCCAATAGCAGGATAATGATATTCCTGCTGAAAAGTGTCATTTGCACATCAAACACAAAAGCATAGAGCGCCAGCAGGCCAAGGGCTGCAGCCCATCCTGCAATACGGAATTTAAATAACGCGCCTTTCACATAGATGAGCCACAAAGCCGCAAATCCGGCAAGGATGAGGAATTCTGACCAGTATCCCGGTAAAGAGGGTTGCAGCAGGTCACATAAATAAGAAAAAGCCAGCAGCATCAGGAACCGCTCGCCAATATCTTTCATGTCGCGGAGCACATCCTGCCCCGATCGTTTCCATTTTGCTCTGAAAGCAAAAGGAATAGCCACTCCCATACAGAAAATGAAAATGGGAAAGACAAGATCTACCCAACCCAGACCATAACTGGCAGTATCCAGGACATGATCCGGTGGCGGTGTCTGTATGTGGTACATCCAGCCGGGTAATTTTCCATAGGGAATGATGGCAGAAAAAACCATCCCGAAAATAGACAATCCCCGCAAAACATCCAGTGTGACAAACCGTTTCATAAGTATTTACAGATAAGGTTTCAGAACCATTCTCATTTCGCCGAGTTTCTCCGACAGCAGTTCCCCATTTGCAGCCTCTGCTATAAAACGTAGGTAAGGCTCTGTATTGGAGGGTCTTACATTAAACCACCAGTGCGCAAATTCAATACGGTACCCGTCAAAGTCAAAAAATGCTGTTGGGTCTTCCTGGGCGGTAAAATGCGCCTTCAGTGCCTCCATGGCTTCCTTTTTGCGGGCAATCCGGAAATTGATCTCCCCTGAGCTCTCATATTTCCTTATACCGCCTATGATCTCAGACACAGGTTTACCCAGCTTCACCAGTACATCCAGCACAAGGAGCGAAGCAAGCAACCCGCTGTCTGAATAAAAGAAATCCCTGAAATAGTAATGTCCTGCCAATTCCCCACCATACAGGCCGTCAATCTCCTTAAGCTTGGGAGCAGCAAAAGCCCTTCCCACCCGCCAGGTATGCATGTGGGCCCCCATAGGGGACAGGTACTCTCCAACGGCTTTTGAAGAGCGGATATCTTGCAGCACCCTGGCCGGTTTGCCATCCAGGAAATGATGTCCCAGCAGGGCTATGATGAGATCCGGAGAAATAAACATCCCTTTCTCATCGGTGAACATGACCCGGTCAGCATCTCCGTCAAATATGATACCCAGGTCGCATTGCCTGTTCCTGACCAGTTCCTGCAACTGCTTTATGTTTTCCGGGACAAGCGGATTGGGGGCATGATTGGGGAAACGTCCATCCGGCTCTTCATTGATATAAAACACATTCTCTGTCCCAAGGAGTTTTTTTACAAAAAGGCCTGCCATCCCGTTTGAAACATCAATTCCCACCCGTAATCCTTTCAGGTGCGGAACAAAAGCGGACAGGTAGGAGAAATACTCGTCTCTCAGGTCCAACTGTGTGACTGTTCCCCTTTTTTCTGTTATCACCGGTACTTTATGAAGGACACAATCTTCCAGCTCTTTCAGTCCGTTATCATATCCTATGGGCATTGCTTCCCTGCCTGACACCTTAAGCCCGTTGTATTCCGCTCCGTTGTGTGATGCCGTGATCTGAACCGATCCGTCAAAATGATGTTTGGACGTAGCATAATATACCATAGGGGTTGTGGCCAGACCCAGGTCGAAGACGTTGGCTCCTGCATCACACAACCCACGGACCAGGTATTTGAAAGCTTCGGGAGAAGATTCCCTGCAATCGCGTCCAACCGCTATTCTTTTGGTTTTCAGGACAGAGGGCAGAAATAACCCCATTTTGTATATATCTTCCGGCAGCAGGTCTTTTCCATAGATACCCCGGATGTCATATGCGTGGAATACTCCCATGTTATTTTACAATTTTCGTTTTGTAAAATGTCTTGACTTCTCCCCTTGCAATGGCCTGCAGTTTACTTTGGAGCATTTTTTTGCGGATGGCAGGTGCCAGGTCCGTAAAAAGCACTCCTTCCAGATGCGAGTGTTCGTGCTGGACCATCCGGGCAGCCATCCCGTGAAACCATTCTTCCACCGGGTTAAAATCCTGGTCCAGGTAAGCCAGTTTGACACTCTCCGGGCGTTCAATGTCTGCCCACAGCTTTGGCACGCTCAGGCATCCCTCCTGGTGTATTACCGTCTGTTCGCTCACCTCAAGAATGCTGGGATTGATCATCAGGCGTTTAAAATCCTTCAGCTCGGGCCGGTCTTCCGATAATTCGCTCCCGTCAACCATCATCAACCGTATGGATAGGCCTATCTGGGGTGCAGCCAACCCCACACCGTCGGCATGATAGAGGGTCTCCCACATATCCCCGATCAGTTTGTCCAGGTTTGGATAATCGGGGGTAATGTCCTGTGCTTTCTCTCTTAAAACGGAGGAACCGTAAATATATACGGGTAATATCATAGTTTATTGCTTTGAAGGTATTCCTGTAAAATTATCACCGCACTCACCTTATCAACAGTTGCTTTATCCTTGCGTGCTTTTTTTTTCAACCCCCCGTCGATCATTGCCCTGAATGCCATTTTTGATGTGAAACGCTCATCTACCAATGTTACAGGAATACGCGGGAAGGTTCTTTTCAAATGAGTAACAAAAGCAGTGACCCGTGAAGCATTTTGAGCCGGAGTGTTATCCGGTTGCCTGGGATAACCCACCACAAACAAATCAACCGGCTCGTCCTCAATGTATGTTTTGAGGAAAGCGGTCACTTGATCCACGGTAACGGTTTCCAGGGGGGTGGCAAAAATATTGAGCGGATCACTTACTGCAAGCCCCACACGTTTCTGACCATAGTCAATGCCCATAATCCGTCCCATGACACAAAGGTAACACAAATTGGAAAATGATTCTTACATTTGCCCGATAAAGCTAATCTATGGCACCGGGTAATTCCAAAAAGAAAATCGTCAGGGACAGGTACCATTTCGGAATTTTTGACCTTGAGTCCCACAAACCGATCCTCAATTTCAAATTTTCCATCCTGAAGTTGCTGCTTTGGCTGCTGGGGATTATCACGGTGCTGATAACCAGTACAGTATTGCTGATGATCTATACTCCTTTGAAGGAGATTGTTCCCGGGTATCCCAGTGCCCGCACGCGTGAGGTCATGATGTACAATGCCCTCCGGGCCGACTCCCTGGAAAAGGTGATTCAATTATGGGAAATCCACCTAACCAACCTTCAGCGTGTTCTTGCACAAGAGGAACCCATGGCACCCGGTCAGATTCTACCCAAGGGGCAAACTACTGATATCCCTGAATTTGCAGTAGGAGGGAGATCCCAGGAAGATTCCCTGCTCAGGGCAGGGGCAGCTTTAAAAGAGCAACAGAGCCGAAGCAGCATCAGCGGGGGAAGCCTGCAGATTGAGGGCTTGCATTTCTTTCCCCCGGTCAAAGGACTGATTACTTCAACGTTTAATCCGGCAGAGAACCATTTTGCCATAGATGTTGTGGCACCCGAAAATTCGGTAATCTATGCTGTCCTGGACGGGACCGTGAATTTTGCCTCCTGGACAGATGAGTTCGGGTATGTGTTGCAGATACAGCACGAAAACAACTTATTATCCATATATAAACACTGTTCCCAGTTATTCAAGAAAGTAGGGGACCCAGTAACGGCCGGATCGGCAGTTGCCGTTATAGGACAGCAAGGGACATTTTCAACAGGATTCCACCTGCATTTTGAACTCTGGCATAAAGGCGTTCCACTTAATCCGGCAGATTACATCAATTTTTAAAATGGCATTCCAAAAACGCATAGCTGTACTGGGTTCAACGGGTTCTATCGGAATTCAGACGCTGGATATCATTAGAAAATATCCTGGTTTTTTCAAGGCGCAGATCCTTACGGCACGGTCCTCTTCCGATTTGCTGATACGACAGGCCCTGGAGTTTCAGCCCGAAGCAGTTGTGGTAACCTCCCGGGATGCCTGGCAGGTTGTCAGGGATGCACTTGAGGGGACTCCTGTCCAGGTTTTGTACGGGAACGACTCCATAGCGGAGGTGCTGGCATGGGATACTGTAGACCTGGTTTTGAATGCGTTGGTCGGATTCATTGGGCTTGAGCCGTCCCTTGCCGCACTGAGTAATCACAAGATATTAGCCCTGGCAAACAAAGAAAGCCTTGTTGCCGGAGGTCACCTGGTCTTGCGCGAAGCTACTGCCGGCAAAGGATCCATTTTACCCGTGGATAGTGAACATTCCGCTGTTTTCCAGTGTTTAAGGGGAGAGCAGGCCACCATTGAAAAAATCATCCTGACGGCATCGGGAGGGCCCTTTTTCAGGCACAGTGCCCGGGAATTGGAATCCATAACGAAAGCAGAGGCACTGGATCATCCCACCTGGAATATGGGGGCAAAGGTCACCGTGGATTCTGCTACCCTGATGAACAAAGGCCTTGAAGTGATAGAGGCATACTGGCTTTTTGGTCAGCCCCTTTCACGCATAGAAGTGATGATACATCCCCAGTCGCTGATTCATTCCATGGTTCAGTTCACTGACGGGACCATAAAGGCCCAGATGGGATACCCAGACATGCACTTGCCGATTTTGTATGCCTTGTCTTTTCCGCGCCGTATGGATTACCCCGATGCACCCAGGATGGAACTGGCGCATTTCCGTTCCATGGAATTCCATATGCCTCCGGCAGACAGGTTTCCTTGCCTGGAAATGGCTTATCAGGCCATGAAAACCGGCGGCAACACCCCCTGTGTCCTGAATGCCGCAAACGAAGTTGCTGTGGATGCATTTTTACATGAACGTCTCAATTTTACAGCCATACCAAAATTGATCTCACAAACCCTTGAAAAAGTATCTTACATTGCAGACCCTACTTTTTCTATATTGAAAGAAACACACGAGGAAGCTCAGAGGGTGGCACAAATTTTGTTAGCAAGTTATTGATTATATGGAAGTATTGATAAAAATTGCCCAGGTGATCCTGGCCCTTTCTTTTTTGATTCTGATACATGAATCGGGACACTTTCTTTTTGCCCGGCTTTTCAAGATCAGGGTTGATAAATTCTACCTGTTCTTCGATCCCTGGTTCAGCCTGATCAAATTCAAACCAAAGAATTCCCATACGGAATACGGGATCGGGTGGGTGCCGTTGGGCGGTTATTGCAAGATATCCGGAATGATCGATGAGTCCATGGATAAAGAGCAGATCAGGGAGGAACCGAAACCCTGGGAATTCAGGAGCAAACCTGCCTTGCAACGCTTTCTTGTATTGTTTGGAGGGGTGTTTTTCAATATGATCCTGGCAGTGATACTCTATGGTTTGATCCTCTATACCTGGGGAGAAGAATATATCCGGACGGAAGATGCGTCCTATGGCGTCCATTGCAGCCCCCTGGCACAGGAAATCGGGTTCCGCAACGGGGACAGGATCTACGCTTTTGATGACCGCGTGGTCATTGACGAACCCTTTCATACCCTGCAGATTGATCTGATCAGGACAAGACCTGCGCACATAACAGTGCTCAGGGGAGAAGATACCGTCCGTTTTGGTTTCGACCAGAGTTATATTGCACAAATGCTGAATACGCAAAATATCTTCACCTTGCGTTATCCCTTTGTGATTTCCTCTGTTCCGGACACCTCTCTCAATGTGTCAACCGGATTGTTGCCCGGTGATCATGTCGTTTCCCTGAATGGTATCCCGACTCCTGCCATACAGGATGTCCAGGAAATTCTGGCGCAGAACAGCGAAGGAGTAGTCGAGGCAACGATACAGAGGGACTTGTCTGTCCTGCAAATTCCGCTGAAGGTGAACAGCAAGGGCATGCTCATGGTGGGTGTTGTCAGTCCCCTTGAATTCTTACCTGTCACCATCAAGGAATATTCTTTTTTCGGAGCAATGCCGGCAGGGATAAAAAAAGCATACCAAACCGGAGCAAATTACCTGCGTGAGCTGGGGCTGATATTCACTCCCAAAACCAAGGCTTACAAATCGGTAGGCAGTTTCATCGCTATCGGGAGTATTTTCCCGGGAACGTGGAACTGGGAGATCTTCTGGAACATAACAGCCTGGCTGTCCATCATGCTTGCCATCCTGAATTTGCTTCCCATACCCGCATTGGACGGTGGTCACCTGGTAATGGTAATATATGAAATGATTACAAGACGAAAACCATCCGACAAATTCCTGGAATATTCGCAGGTCGTGGGGATGATTCTGCTTCTTGCGCTCGTATTCCTGGCTTTCGGGAATGACTTATTCAGATTATTCACATAACAAATCAAGGAAAAAGATATGAGGACGAAAACTTTACTAATAGCAGGTTTCATTGCTATTTTGGCAACTTCCTGTACAGATGATGCGAATCTGAAACAGAATATCAGCGGGAAAGCGGGAGAGATCATGGTCGTGATGAATAAATATTCCTGGGAATCCGGTCCGGGACAGTCCCTCCGCTCCATACTGGCTGTGGATTTCCCTTACCTGCCACAACAAGAACCGCTTTTCACCATTTTCAATATTAACGAAAACGCTTTTTCCTCGATTTTCCATACCCATAGAAACATTATCATTTGCAATATCAATTCCGAACTTGACGAAGCCAAAATGGTCATACAAAAAGATATCTGGGCTTCTCCGCAGATTGTGGTCACGCTCTCCGGACCCGATAATGAGAGTGTCAGGGAATGCATTGACAATAACCGCGACCTGCTAAGGAATGCCCTGGAGCAGGCTGAAAGGAACAGGGTGATACAAAATTCCAAGAAATTTGAAGAAAGGTCCATCCGCAACTATGTATCCACAATGCTGGGGGGATCTCCTTTTTTCCCAACAGGATACAAAATCAAAAAACGCGCGGACAATTTTACCTGGATAGCTTACGAAACCACATACACCACGCAGGGTGTCTTTATTTATACCTATCCTTACAGGAACGAGGAAGACCTGACACTGTCACGTATCATTGCCGAACGCAATCTCAAGCTTGAAAAGGAAGTCCCCGGCCCCCTGGACAACACGTATATGACGACCAACAGTCTGATAGAACCTTCTTTAAGGTGGGTTAATTACAACAACCGCCAATTTGTTGAAATACGAGGTCTGTGGGATGTGAAAAACGATTTCATGGGCGGACCTTTTGTGTCTCACTGCTTCTACGACAAGGACAATCATAATATTGTTGTGCTGGAAGCTTTCGTATATGCCCCAAGGTATCCCAAACGCGATTATTTACGCCAGGTGGAATCCATCATCTATTCTTTTGAATGGCAAAAAGAATAAAATAATTTGTGAGAAAGAAAATTCGTTATACCTTTGCGCTCCCAAATTGGCCAGTTCGTCTAACGGTTAGGACTCAAGATTTTCATTCTTGCAATAGGGGTTCGATTCCCCTACTGGCTACCAAACTATAATTAAGAACAATGGCACATCACGCATCAGCAGAAAAACGCAATCGTCAGAACATTACAAGACGTCTTCACAACAGGTATTACGCGCGGACCACACGCAACGCCATCAAAGCGGTTCGTAACACCACAGATAAGGCAACAGCCGTTGCCATGTTGCCAGAGGTGTTCTCTATGATTGATAAACTGGCAAAGATCAACGTTATCCATGATAACAAGGCAAGCAACCTGAAAAGCGGTCTGAACGCCTATGTAAACAAACTGGCCTGATTTATCCTTTTTGTCCTGGTTTTTACAGCATGCTTCCCAATTTTTGGGAAGCATTTTCGTTTTTTATCATGGACAGGCATCTGAAAATCACCGATTGGGCAAAAGAGGAAAGACCCAGGGAAAGACTCCTTGCCAATGGCCCTTCATCACTGACCAACGCCGAGTTGCTGGCGATCCTCCTGAGAACGGGCACAGGAAAAGCAAACGTCATGGATCTGGCCAGGAACCTTTTAGCCGCACACGAAAACCAGTTGTATGAGCTGGTGCGGGCACCGGTTGAAAAAATGACTAAAGTCAGGGGCATCGGCATTACCAAAGCGGCAACCCTGTGTGCTGCGTTTGAGCTTGGGAGAAGGGCCCAGCTGCCGGTTGAAAGACCCAACGCCATAACATCGGCCGGGGAAGTGGCACAAATGATGATTCCCATGCTCAGGGACCTGACGCACGAAACATGCTGGGTACTGTTTTTTGACGGAGGCAGAAAACTGATTGGAAAAGAGCAGATAAGCAGCGGCGGACTGAATGCCACCATCGTGGATGTACGGATGATCCTTAAAAAGGCCCTGGACAAGCTTTCCTGTGAACTCATACTGGTCCATAACCACCCCTCGGGCAGCAACAAGCCCGGCAGACAGGACAGGATCCTGACACAAACACTGAAAGAGGCAGCCAGGATGGTTGACCTGCATCTTATAGATCACATTGTGATAGGGGGGAACGGCTACTATAGCTTTGCCGAGGAGGGACTCTTGTAATTCCGCGGACTTTTGTACCTTTGGAGAAAATATCCCCTTTTATGACAACATATGTTTTTGCTGAAAAGGATTCTTGTTTCAATCCGGTTCTGGCGCAGATGCGAGATATCAATATCCAAAAAGACTCCATGCGCTTTCGCTATAACCTGGAACGCCTGGGTTACCTGTTTGCGTATGAAATCAGCAAGACACTGTCATACAGGGAAGAAGAGGTACAAACCCCTCTTGGCATCTCCAGATGCAAGGTGCTGAACGATCAGATTGTCCTGGGTACGGTACTGCGTGCGGGATTGCCCATCCACGAGGGCATGCTCAAAATATTCGACAATGCGCAGAATGCCTTCATTGCTGCATATCGCAAATACGGCAGGAACTACAAGTTTACCATTCAGCTTGAATACCTTACCAGTCCTTCCCTGGAGGGCAAGGTGCTCATCCTTTCGGATCCCATGCTGGCCACCGGTTCCACCATCCTGTTAACATACCAGGAACTGGTACAGCAAAAAGGCACGCCCAAACATTGCCATATTGTATCACCCATCGCATCCCGGGAAGGATATGAGTACCTCTGCCGTAAATTGCCGCAAAAGGGAGTTACCATCTGGCTGGGGGCCATTGATGAGGAAATGACAACTAAATCCTTTATTGTCCCCGGTCTTGGAGATGCCGGAGACCTGGCTTACGGCGACAAATGAATCACGGGTAGACCTGCTCTCCCCCTATAAAAGTCATGCAGCATGACGTGCCGGGGATTTCTTCCACCGGAAGTGTCATCAGATCACCACTCCATACAATGAAATCTGCCCATTTCCCGGGTTCGATGGAACCTTTATCGTTTTCCCGGAAGGAGCCCCGTGCGGCCCAGATGGTCATTCCCCTGAGGGTGTTTTCCCGGGAAACGGCGTTTTCCGTCTGCCAGCCTCCGGGAGGATTGAAATTGCGATCCATTCTGGACACGGCAGCAAAAAAGGTATAGAGCGGATTGATGCTTTCCACCGGGGCATCGGTCCCGAAAGGCGCCCATCCGGCAGCACAGATCAGTTCCCTGAAGGCATAGGCGCCTTTGATCCTTTCAGGTCCAAGACGTGCGACAGCCCAGCCCATGTCGGCAGTGGCATGTGTGGATTGCACGGAAGGCACTATGTTCAGCTCACCAAAACGTTTAAAATCATCCGGTGCCACTACCTGGGCATGTTCTATCCGCCAGCGCAGATCATTGCCCGGCTCCAGGAACTGCCCGTATAAGTCCAATACCTTTCCCACACCTTTGTCACCAATGGCATGTGTGGCTACCTGGAATCCCCTTTCATAGGCTTTTTCGCAGGCAGCCAAAAAATTCCGGTCCGATGTGATCTGTATGCCCTTGTTGAGGGGATTGTCGGAGTACGGTTCATACAGCAGGGCTCCGCTTGAACCAAGGGCTCCGTCAATATACAATTTCACCGCACTGATATCCAACCTGTCGGATTGGTAGGGGCGGGTAAAATAAGAGAAGTTTTCTTCAGAAGGATCCATCCAGACGTCGATTCTGAGTTTAAGGGCACCTGCTTTCTGTAACGAATCCAGCAATTTGATACGGCCAAGGGGCAATCCGGCATCTGTTACAGATCCAAGGCCGAAAGCTAAACAGAGATCCTGCGCTTCCAGGATACATGCGACCAATTCCTGGTCACTCATGTGTGGAATGGTGGCATTGATCCGGTCTGAGGTATTTTCCAGGAATACGCCTGTGAATTGTCCCGAGGTATTCATAAGGGCTTCTCCCTGCGGGATGGAAATATCGCCTGCATGGAGACCGGCCAGAGCGATAGCCACTTCATTGACCCAGGTCGCATGAAAATCAACCCTGCGCAGGTAAACAGGAATATTGGGGAACGCCTTGTTCAGTTTCTCATTGTCAGGAAGATCCTTGTTTTCCCATAATGTCTGATCCCAGCCATCACCCACCAGGAAACCGGGATGGTGCAGATCGTAATGTTTTTGCAAGCGGGCTATCACTTCATCCACAGAGGCTGCCCCACGCAGGTCGACATAACGCAATCCCTGGGCAACCTGGAACAAATGGCTGTGCGCATCGTTGAATGCCGGGTATACCGGGGCTCCGTTAAGATCAAGTTCCCGGCGGCCTTTGAACTGTTCCCGGATCTGGCCTGTTGTCCCACTGGCGATAAAAATGCCGTCATCCACTGCAAAGGCCTCGCAGGCGGAAAAGGAGCTGTCAACGGTATACACCCTGGCATTGTACACGACCAGGTCAACGTGTCTGCGCGTGGTGCAGGATGTGGAAAGGATCAGTGTCATTCCAGTAACAATAAGAGCTATCGTTTGTTTATGCATATCAGATCTGTTTTCTGAGCCGGGCAATTGGGATATTGAGCTGTTCGCGGTATTTTGCCACTGTTCTTCTGGCCACTTTATAGCCTTTTTCATTCAGGCAGGCAACCAGCTCCTCATCGGTAAGAGGCTTGTGTTTATCCTCCTGTTCAATGCTCTGGACCAGGATATTCTTGATTTCACGCGTGGACACCTCTTCACCGGATTCTGTCATCAGGCCCTCCGAGAAAAAATATTTCAGGGAATATATGCCGAAGTGTGTCTGTATGTATTTGGAGTTGACAACCCTGGATATGGTAGAGATGTCAAGCCCTGTAATCTCGGCAATATTCTTGAGTACCATGGGTTTAAGCTTCGTCTCATCACCTTCTGCAAAGTAGTCCTTCTGGAAATCCAGGATGGCTTTCATAGTATTGAAAAGGGTATTTTGACGCTGTTTGAGAGCTTCAATAAACCATTTTGCAGAGTCCAGCTTCTGCTTCACAAACGTTGCAGCCTCTTTGCTCTCCCTTGTACTTTGACCGGCGGCCTTGAGAAGCATGTCGGCATACCGTTTGTTGATGCGAAGCTCAGGAACAGAAAAACGGGGCAGGGACAACACGGGTTCGCCCTCTTTGATTTCAAGCATAAAATCCGGCACAACCTGTTGAGCCCTGTCCGTATAGGAATCTTCAACATTACCGCCCGGTTTCGGGTTCAACCGCAGGATCTCCTCTATGGCTTCCTTGAGCTCATCCTCTGTAATGCCAAGCCTGGCAATGATTTTATCGTAATGCTTTTTGGTGAACTCGGCAAAATGCTTTTCCAAAATCGTATGAGCCGTTTCCACCGCCGGTTTTTGTTCCTTGTTGCGCAGCTGGAGGAGCAGGCATTCCTGCAGGTCCCGTGCGCCTACACCGGGAGGATCAAATTCCTGGATTATGGAAAGTGCCTGTTCTATTTCCCGTGGACCGGCTTCCAGCCCCAGGCGGAAAGCCATGTCGTCACTCAGTGTTTCGAAATCCCTTCTCAGATAGCCATCATCATCCAGGCTCCCGATCACAAAGAGGGCAATTTCCCTTTCTTTGTCTGTCATGGAACGGAAACCCAGCTGGGCTTCCAGGTTCTGATGGAAACTTTCCCTGACCGAAAAAGTCGGGAACTCCTTTTTCATATCTCGAGACTGGTTATTTACATACAATTTATAGGAAGGGATGGAATCATCCTGACCGGTGTATTCGCTCAGGGACAACTCTCCGGCGCTCTCAGGTTCTTCATCGCCCTCTTTTGTTTCCAATACAGGGTTCTCTTCCAGCTCCTTCCTGACTCTTTGATCAAGTTCCAGGGCGGGCAGCTCCAACAGCTTGATGGTCTGTATCTGCAGCGGGGATAATTTCTGTTTCAGCTGTAGCTTTTGTTGTAGTGACTGAGATAACATTTACATTCAGTTGCTTGCTGCAAAGATACACAATTGCATTCTTTTTGATAACTTTGCATGTGTAAAAGTTATCCCTGCCGATGGAACCAATCATTCCTCCTGTATCTATTCATTTGCTGGAAGAAGAACTGACAAGGGAACGTTTCGTACGGTATTCTTCCCGCGGAGAGAATAAATTATTTGACGTAAATGCGCATGAAGCTCCCAACACAATGAGGGAGATCGGGCGACTGCGTGAAATTGCATTCCGTGCTGCCGGAGGCGGTACAGGTTATGCCTCGGACATTGATTCATACGATGTGAGTCCCGAGACTCCCTACAGGCAGCTTGTGGTGTGGGATCCAAAAAGAAAAGAGATACTGGGAGGATACCGCTACATAATCGGTGCAGGGATCAGACCCCAGAACCTGGCGACATATCCCATATTCAGCTTCTCTGATAACTTTGTCAATAATTACCTTCCTTTCACAATTGAGCTGGGCAGGTCTTTCGTACAACCCAATTACCAGAATTCCAATGAAAACCGCTCCGGACTGTACGCCCTGGACAATTTATGGGACGGATTGGGGGCCCTGATCGTACGTTACCCGCACATGAAATATTTCTTCGGGAAAGTGACCATGTACCGTACTTATAACAAACAGGCCAGGAATTGTCTATTATATTTTCTAAACAAATATTTTCCCGATCCCGACTCCCTGGCAACAGCCATTGATCCCCTGGACTATAATGCTGAAAAACCGTATTACAGGAATATTTTCGTGGCGGGCAATTATGATGATGACTACAAGACATTGGTCAGGGAAATACGTACGTACGGGGAAAGGATACCCCCGCTGATCAATTCCTATATGAAGATTTCTCCCAACATGCGTGTTTTTGGCACTACACTCAATGAACATTTCGGAGGAGTGGAAGAAACAGGGATCCTTATCACCATCAAAGACATGTATCCGGACAGGGTAGGGCGACACATGAATTCTCTCAGGCATTTTGCCGAGAGTGTAGGTCTCAGATGGTGGAACAAAGACGCGTCAAAGAAGGCTCCCGAAGATCAGAGTGGCGGATAAGCAATGGCTTCCCTTGTAATGAAAGCCTGGGGATACGTTTTGCGGACCTCCATCATGAAACGCATGGCTTCGCTTCTTGTCCGGAAATCCCCTACAGTTACTTTAAAATAAGGGTTTTCATAGATCCTGTAAACGGCAGTATGCGGATACATGGCCATGAACGACATGGCGATGGTTTCCGATTCAGTCCTGGCCGTTTGCTTGTTGTCAAAAAAGATCCTTACACGGAAGCCCTGCATTTTTTTTTGAGAGAACCTGTTTTGTTCTGCCTGCCGGTTGACCTTGAGCCTGATGGAATCTGACTGGATTATCCTGAGGCGGTTTCCCTCGGGACCCGGTCTTTGAAAATACTCAAATACGTCTGTTCCCTGTGACAGGGTATCCGGGACCTGTGCCAGGGCGGCATCAGAAAAGTAACAACCTGTGAGCAGCACCAGTATGGCGGCAAGAACAAATCTATTCATAAATCAAGCAAGTTTTTGGCCGGGATATCGTTAAGCTGCAGTTTACGTTTGATGCCCCCGCTTTTTACCGTTGCATCTATATCCAGCCGGATCTGACGGAGCAATGTTTCGTCCAGGTCAACAGCCCCTGAGAACAGTACAGACATATCATTGATTCTTAGTGATAAAAGCCCCTCGTTTGTAGAGGTGCCCCGGGCGCTGAATACTAAAGCCGAATCCATTGAAAATTGCGCTATACGCTTGTCTTTCAGTCTTATGATCCCATTCATTCCCGTGAGCCGGATCTTGCCCCCTGTGGGGTTGTTCAGCGTTGCGCTGATTTTTACCCGGGCTGTCGACAAACTGGTCATGTTGAACTGTCTGACGGCAATATTTTCAATAGCTATGTCCCGGTAGCGGGAACAACCCACTGCCATCATAATGGCCAGTATACAAAGGATAAGGCTTTTCCTGTTCATGAGGCAAAGGTATACATTTAGGGTGAATATGCTATATTTGTGCCATGATTCCCTTTTATATAGAAACTTATGGTTGCCAGATGAATGTCAGTGATTCCCAGGTGGTTGCCAGCATCCTGTCAGACAATGGATACGAATCGTGCGACAGCTGGGAAGCAGCCTGTCTGGTGCTTATCAATACCTGTTCCATAAGAGAAAACGCGGAAAAACGCGTCATGTCCCGTCTTGATTTTTTTGCCCGGGTCAAACGCAAAAATCCGCAGCTGAAGGTTGCCGTATTGGGTTGTATGGCCACAAGGCTTGGGGACTCCCTGCTTATCCATCCGGCGGTCGATTGTGTTGCCGGTCCCGACAGCTACAGGCTGCTCCCCGCAATGCTGGATACACCAGGCAGCCAGCCCTCGCCTCGGCCCGGGATGAAGCACCCCGTAGCTTCGTCAAATGTAAAGTACAATATCCTGTCCGAAGACGGAATGCCCGGCGGGCCGCTGCCCGCCCGCATGAACGTTGAGCTTTCCGCCACGGAAACGTATGCAGATATAAGGCCTTTACGGAACATAAGCTCCGGCGTGACTACTTTTGTAACCATCATGCGCGGATGCAACAACATGTGTGCTTATTGCGTGGTGCCTTATGTACGGGGCAGGGAAAGAAGCCGGGACCCGAACTCCATCCTGGAAGAGGTGAAAAACCTGGTGGACAGCGGCTATCGTGAAGTGACACTCCTGGGACAGAATGTAGACTCCTATTTGTGGCAGCCAAAGGATGGATCTGAACCTGTTTCCTTCGCCCGGCTGCTGGAACAGGTGGCTTTGGTATCCCCATTGCTGAGGGTCCGTTTCACTACCTCGCATCCGAAAGACATGCAGGACGATGTGCTTATGGCCATGGCCCGTTATCCCAATATATGCAAACACATACACCTTCCTGTGCAAAGCGGCAGCAACCGCATATTGCAGAAAATGAACCGAAAATACACGCGTGAAGGTTACCTGGAAAGGATTGCACGCATACGGGAGATCTTGCCCGGGTGTGCCATTTCCTCGGATATGATCGCCGGCTTTTGCTCAGAAACGGAAGAAGACCACGCCATGACACTAAGCCTGATGGAAACAGTGCATTATGACCAGGCCTTCATGTTCCAGTACTCGCAGCGGCCCGGCACCCTGGCAGCGCGTCACTACCCCGACGATGTTCCGGAAGAGATAAAGACACGCAGGCTTGCCGAGGTCATTGACCTGCAGAACCGCCTTTCCCTGCAAAGCAACCAGGCCGATGTGGGAAAAATCTTTGAAGTGCTTGCCGAGGGCGTCTCCAAGCGCTCATCCCGGGCCTTTTTCGGCCGCACCACCACAAACAAGGTCTGCGTATTCCCAAGAGAAAACAGGGCCATAGGGGATTATGTCCGGGTGCTGGTAAAATCATGTACCGCCGCAACACTTAAAGGAGAAATTATAAATGAAAACCAATAAATCATGACAAAAATCAAAGCAACCTACCTGGGAGACCTCCATGTAGAGGCCATCCACCTGCAATCGGGATCCCGGATTGAAACAGATGCTCCGGTTGATAACCAGGGAAAAGGCGAACTTTTTTCTCCTACCGATATGTTTGCCACATCCCTGGCAGCCTGTATGATGACCATCATGGGAATCTCGGCCCGAAGTTATGGTTTTGCCCTGGAAGGGGCCTATGCCGAAGTGGAAAAAATCATGGCCTCTTCCCCCCGACGGGTGGGCGAAATCATCATAGACCTGTATTTCCCCGACGGTAAAACTTATGGCGACCGGGAAAAAAGGATCATAGAAGCTGCTGCCGCCACTTGTCCTGTTGCCAATTCCGTGCATCCGGACCTGAAAAAAACAGTACGGTTTCATTACTAAGAAAAATTAGCTACATTTGCTGCCCCCGTTTACCAAAATTGCCCGGATGGCGGAATCGGTAGACGCGCTGGTCTCAAACACCAGTGACCGCAAGGTTGTGCCGGTTCGATCCCGGCTCCGGGTAC
>Ga0209718_1000169_pt1 | contig 94543 bp, 71 predicted proteins | sample AD_JPNAS1_MetaG_FD_184420 | JGI IMG/M metagenome (GOLD analysis project Ga0209718, IMG submission 184420) | Active sludge microbial communities of municipal wastewater-treating anaerobic digesters from Japan - AD_JPNAS1_MetaG (SPAdes) (version 2) | ecosystem: Engineered > Bioreactor > Anaerobic...
GTTATTATCTTACCCGGTGTTACTGTAGGAGAGGGTGCCATTGTGGCTTCCGGTGCTGTGGTTACCAAAGATGTACCTCCTTTTACCATGGTTGCCGGTGTGCCCGCCAAAGTAATCAGAGAATTTGAGATGAAAGACGGTATTCCCGTCGGTTTTAAAAAGTAAATATATGAAACAAGTTGTAAGAAATGTAAAAATTATTGGTACCGGTTCCTATACGCCGGAAAAAATATATACCAATGAATATTTGGAAAGCATATTGCCAACCAATGCTGAATGGATATATAAAAATGTAGGTATTAAGGAAAGACGCATTGCTGCGGAAAATCAAACTACCAGCGATTTGGCGACACAGGCTGCATTGCGTGCGATTGAAAATGCAGGCTTGGATGTAAAAGATATTGATTTAATCATCGTAGCCACAGCTACACCGGATAGAAAAGCCCCTTCTACAGCTGCTTTTGTGCAACACAAACTCAAAGTGTTTAATGCCGTGGCTTTTGATATTGCAGCTATTTGCAGTGGCTTTTTATATGGTATGTCGGTAGCAAGTCAATACATTGCTACAGGAGTATATAATCATGTATTGGTAATCGGTGCGGATACCTTTTCCAAAATTACGGATTGGACTCATCGCAATGCCATCTTTTTTGGAGATGGCGCCGGAGCGGCAGTTTTAACCTATAGCGATGAGGAAGATGGCTTTTTAGCTTTCCGATTATATACTGATTCCAGTGAAAATATGTTGGGGTTTACCATACCGGGTGGAGGTTCGGAAATTCCTTTAAACGAAAAGAACATCAAAGAGGGCTTACAATACTTTCGGATGGACGGGCATGTAGTCTATGAATCAGCAATCAAAGTCTTACCCCATGCTATTAATCGGGTCTTGGAAGATACCAAATTAAATATAAACGAAATAGATTGGATGATACCTCATCAACCGAGCATACGCATTTTGCAAAAAACGGCGGAATTGATTGGTTTACCTTTTGAAAAGGTCAGATACAATATGGATAAATATGCCAATACGTCCGGTGGAACAATCCCGATTTTACTGGATGAATGTCATCGAAGCGGTATCATACAAAAAGGAAATAAAATATTATTTGCCGCCGTAGGTAGTGGGTGGACTTACGGGGCAGCTATCATTAAATGGGTTTAATATGACATACATTATTACAGGTGCTTCAAGAAGCATAGGAAAATATTTACGAAAATCCTTTCAAGACAGAGGCTGTAAAGTAATTGGTACATATCATCAAACAATAGAGGATGCCATACAACAAGCCGATTATTATCAAGTGGATATAGCGGATTATAAAGCGGTGCAGCAATGGATACAAAGTCTGAAAGCAGATTTGGATAAGATAGTATTAATCAATTGTGCCGGTATTTCTTACAATGCTTTTGCACACAAAGCCGATATGGATGTTTGGGAAAAGGTAATTGATGTGAATATAAAAGGCACTTTTCATGTTATTAGGGAAGTGTTACCCATCATGCGAGAACAAGGCTATGGAAGAATCATTAATTTTTCTTCCGTAGTGGCACAATTGCCCACGCCGGGCGTTAGTGCCTATGCAACTTCCAAGTCGGCTTTGTTAGGTTTAACCAAATCCCTTGCTGTTGAAAATGCGTCCAAAGGAATTACTATCAATGCCATTAACTTAGGGTATGTGTCTATAGGTATGGGCGTAAATGATGTACCGCCGGCTTATCAAGAAAAAATAAAATCACAGATTCCTTCAGGGAGATTTTGTTCTCCGGAAGAGATTTTACGAACAGTTGATTATCTTATCAATACTGAATATATTAACGGTGCATCTATTGATGTAAACGGAGGATTGATATAAATGAAAAATATCTGTTGCCTTACCAATGATGTCGAAACCACCTCCATTGTCAATGGGGGATTGCGTCCGGAGACGGGCGTAAAGGTATGGAAGGAGGGTTTGCCTCTTTTATTGGATATCTATGCCCGCTACGAGATACAGACTACTTTTTTTGTGGTTGCCGATTTTGCTTATGAGTGTCCGGAAATAGTACGAATGCTCTTGGCGGAAGGGCATGAAGTAGGGTTACACGGTCTTACCCATGACTATAGGCGGTCTTTTGATACTATGAGTTTAGAGGAACAGATACAAGACCTTCGGGAAGGAAAAAAAATATTGGAAGACATAGGAGGAGAGGAAATTCTTTCTTTTCGTGCTCCGGCATTACGTGTTAATGAGTTTACGCCTCAAGCCTTGTTAGAGACGGGTTTCCGTTACGACAGTTCGGTAGCACCTCAACGCTTGGATATGTTTATGTCTTTGGGCAGTAAGAAGAAATTGGCTTGGCTCAGGGCATCACGTACGCCTTATCAAGTAGCGGAAAATAATCTGGCACGTCGTGGCAATATGCCTTTATGGGAAGTGCCGGTATCTTCCTTCGGGTTGCCTTACATAGGTACTTTTATGCGGATAGCACCTTTCTTAAATCGATTGATAAGGTGGTGTTTATATTTAGAAACCAAGAATACGAAAAAAGTCGTTAACTTTCTTATCCATCCCAACGAACTGATAACGGAAGAAGACCTTCACCTTACCACCGAGCGTCGGGCAAGCAATTATCTTTCCTATCTTCTATCGGATGTATTACGTCGTAAACTTAAGCAAAAGAACCTCGGTCTTCCCGCCGCTGCCTTGTATGAAAAAGAAATACGGTTCTGGAAGAAGAAAAAATATGAATTTCGGAAAGTGAAATCCGTTGTTAATTGCCAATAAAGTCCCAAACCGAGAAAGCAGTCAGTTGTTACTCTCTCGTCCGGGTGGGGTTATAGGGGACGCTGCACTTCGCTTGCTGAGCGAAATCGAAGCACTAAATTCAAAATAAATGTTTCCTTTTTCCGTTAGTTTAAAATAATAATAAAATTCTCTTTTCGATGCAGATAGAAACAATGCGTTTAATAGATAAGTACGTTGGCATTCCTTTATGCTTTTTAACGAGTATATTTATGAGGATTTTTTCTATTTTTCGTCCTCGTAAAAAAATCAACTTGGAACGTACTCTTTTTATCGAACTCTCTGAAATGGGCAGTGCTGTCTTAGCCGATCCTGCCATGCGTTATCTACAAGAGAAATCATCTTCGGAATTGTATTTTCTTATTTTTCAGCAAAATGCCGAAAGTTTAGACATACTTCAAACCGTTCCTGCCACTCGGCGTTTTACTATACGTAGCAAGAATATGTGGGTGCTGACATGGGATGTTGTACGTTTTATGGCTTGGTGTCGTAAAAACAAACTCACCACCGTTATTGATTTGGAGCTTTACTCGCGTTTTACCTCTTTGTTATGTGTGTTCAGCGGCTGTCGTCATAGGGTAGGCTTCGATTCCCATTACGACGAAGGTTTTTATCGTGGCAAACTCATTAATCATCCCGTACGTTACAATCCGCATGTACATATCAGTTTGAATTTTATGGCTTTAGTTCGCAAAGCATTGGGAGATTTCTCAACACCCTATGCTAAGGTTTTGATAAGAAAAGAAGACATACAATTACAGCAAGCTCATTATGCACCTGCCGTTTACGATAAAGTAAAAACGACTTTAACTGCCTTTCAATCATCTTGGGAAAGCAAACGTTTGATTATTTTCAATATCAATGCTTCCGATATGCTTCCTCAACGCAAGTGGCGAATAGAGCATTTTGTTACTACGGCTCGTTTACTCATCGAAAATCTTCAAGATATACTTATTGTGGCTACGGGGAGTAAGTCGGAGCAGTCTTATGTTCAGTCTTTTGTAGATGGAGTAGGAGGGACTCATTGTTGTTTGAATGCTGCCGGTTTGTTTTCTTTGCAAGAAATGGTTGCCTTGTGTAGTTTGAGTCAATGTATGCTCACCAACGATTCGGGACCTGCTCATTTTGCTTCTGCAACAGCTTTGAAAATTTTTGTTATTTTTGGTCCTGAAAGTCCTGATTTATATTTGCCTCTTGGCGATGCCGAAGCCTTTTATGTGAAATTAGCCTGCTCGCCTTGTGTCAGTGCTGCCAATCACCGTAAAACCGATTGTTCCACCCAAGATTGCGTCGAAGCTATCCAACCCAAAGAAGTGAGTGAAAAGATAATGCATTTTTTAAGAAAAGAAAAATATGTATAACATGTGTCAACTTTTTTTAGGACGCGACAACCCCTTCTAAATTCTAATTTCTAAATTCTACCTTTTTATATCGGGAGGGGTTTGGGGGAGATTTAGAGGGGTAATTAGGGGACGCTGAGGCTTGGTTACTGAGCTTGTCGAAGTATTCGAAGCGTCCATTCGTAATTTTTAATTGTTTATTCGTAATTGTTCATTCTAACTTTATTTATTCTTACAAAAAACAAAATATCTATCTTCCTTTACTGTTTTTTTATGTACATTTGCATTTTAGAAAATATTTGCAATAGATAAAACACATATACATTATGTTTTCAAATAAGATACTTCTGATTACGGGTGGGACAGGTTCTTTTGGCAATGCCGTATTAAAACGTTTTTTAGGTACCGATATAAAAGAAATACGCATTTTTTCGAGAGATGAAAAGAAGCAAGACGATATGCGTCATGCAATACAAAGTCCCCAAGTGAAATTCTATATAGGCGATGTTCGCGATCGTCGTTCCATAGATGTAGCTATGCAAGATGTTGATTATGTTTTTCATGCAGCAGCATTAAAGCAAGTTCCTTCTTGTGAGTTTTTTCCTATGCAGGCAGTACGCACCAATGTGTATGGTACGGAAAACGTTTTGGATTCGGCTATTGCACACGGCGTTAAGAGTGTAGTCGTTCTCAGTACCGACAAGGCGGCTTATCCCATTAACGCTATGGGCATTTCGAAGGCGATGATGGAGAAGGTTGCCATTGCCAAAGGGCGTCAGTTGGGCGATAATGCTTCTACCGTTATCAGTTGCACACGTTACGGCAATGTGATGGGCAGTCGAGGTTCGGTCATACCTTTGTGGTTAGAACAGTTGCGTGCCGGCAAAGCCATTACCATTACCGATCCCAATATGACACGCTATATGATGAGTTTGGACGATGCCGTTGATTTGGTGCTTTATGCTTTTCAGCATGCACACAATGGCGATTTATTTGTACAAAAAGCACCCGCCGCTACTTTAAAAGTGTTGGCAGAGGCGATTATAAAATTGTATAAAAAAACACCTTTCGATAAAGAGAAAGACATTCAAATTATCGGCACTCGCCACGGCGAAAAATTGTACGAGACCTTGGTAACACGCGAGGAGATGGCAAGAGCCGAAGATATGGGCGAATATTACCGTATTCCTTGCGATACACGCGATTTGAATTACGATAAATACTTTATCAAAGGACAGAAGGAAGTGTCGAAAATAGAAGATTATCATTCTCATAATACTAAGCAATTGACGGTAGACGAGATGATAACTATATTGAAAAAAGTAAACATACAAGGATAAACAAAAAGATAAATTTTATGCAAGAGCATTCGAAAATAAGAGTAGGGATTACGGGGCAAATCGGTTTTGTGGGAAGCCATTTATACAATACTTTAGGACTTTATCCCGAACGCTATGAACGCATTCCCTTTGAAGATGCTTTTTACGATGATTTCGATGCATTGTGTCGTTTTGTCAAGCAGTGCGATGTAGTGGTGCATTTGGCAGCTATGAATCGCCATCCTGACCCTCAAGTGATTTACGATACCAATTTGCGTTTGGTCAAGCAATTGATAGAGGCAATGGAGGCGATGGATGTACGTCCTTACCTGCTTTTTTCTTCTTCCATACAAGAAGAAAAAGACAATCTTTATGGCAGCAGTAAACGCGAGGGGCGGAAACTCTTACACGCATGGGCGGAACGTAAGCAGGCGGCATTTAGCGGATTGATTATTCCGAATGTGTACGGTCCTTTCGGAAGACCCAACTACAATTCTTTTGTGGCAACGTTCTGCTATAAATTGACACACAACGAGCAAGCTCAAATATTGACCGACAGCGAAGTGCCTTTGATTTATGTGGGTTCTTTGGTAAAAATTATCCTTGATAAAATAGATAAATACGCTGAAAATAAATTGTTTAAAACAGAAAATGTTTTGCTTCCTCACGATATGCAAGTCAAAGTGAGTGATATTCTTTCTTTATTGGAAAAATTTAAAACGACCTATATTGATAAGGGCTATATTCCCGCACTCAACAATGACAATGAAAAGAATCTTTTCTATACCTTTCATTCATTTATCGAGCATGCTTGGTTTTATCCGAAAGTCTTAGAAAAATTTGCGGATGAGCGAGGCTTTTTTGTCGAAACCGTACGTTTTGGTACAAGCGGACAAACGTCTTTTTCGTTGACATTGCCGGGTGTTACACGCGGCAATCATTTTCACACACGCAAAATAGAACGTTTTACCGTTATCAAAGGAAAGGCACGCATACAATTACGCCGTATCGGCACTAAAGAAGTGATTAGCTTCGATTTGGAAGGAAGCCGACCGGCTTATGTAGATATGCCCATTTGGTATACCCACAACATTACCAATATCGGCAAGGACGAATTGTACACTCAGTTTTGGATTAACGAGTGGTATAACAAAGAAGACGGAGATACTTATTTTGAAAAAATTTGATAAAAATAAATAGAATGATAAAACGAATATGTCTAAGTAATTTTAATACACAAGTAGATGATTGTAAGGTGTATGAGTTTTATGCAATCTTAAATTAAAAAACACGAACGTATGAAAAAATTAAAAGTAGTAACCGTAGTAGGCACACGTCCGGAGATTATTCGCTTATCATGTGTTATTCAAAAATTAAATACGAGTCCTGCCATAGAGCATATATTGGTGCATACGGGACAAAATTATGATTATGAGTTAAATGAGATTTTCTTTAAAGATTTGGAATTAAAAAAGCCCGATTATTTTCTCAATGCGGCGGGGCAAAATGCCACTGTAACGGCAGGAAATATTTTGGTCGCTATTGACCCTTTGTTGGAAAAGCTACAACCCGATGCTTTTTTGGTATTGGGCGATACCAATTCTTGCTTGTGTGCAATAGCAGCTAAAAAACGACACATTCCTATTTTTCATATGGAAGCGGGCAATCGCTGTTTTGACCAACGAGTACCCGAAGAGTCGAACCGTAAAATAGTAGACCACATTAGCGATATCAATCTTACTTATAGTGATATAGCACGAGAATATTTATTGCGGGAAGGCTTGCCTGCCGATTGTATTATCAAAACGGGCAGTCCGATGTACGAAGTCTTGAACCGTCATAAAGAAAAAATAACGGATTCGAAGATTTTGCAACAATTGAAACTGAAAAAAGAAGAATATTTTTTGGTGTCCACTCACAGAGAAGAAAACATCAACAACGAACACTTGTTTTTTAATTGGGTGAATATATTGAACACTTTAGCAAGTAAATACAATTATCCTATTGTTGTTTCTTGTCATCCGCGTACACGCAATATGATAGAGAGCAAGAAGGTAAAATTCCATGAGAAAATAAGTTTGTTGAAACCTCTCGGATTTATCGATTACAATTATTTACAGATACATGCTAAAGCGGTTTTGTCCGATAGCGGCACCATTAGCGAAGAATCGTCCATTTTAAATTTTCGAGCTCTCAACATACGCGAAGCTCACGAGCGTCCCGAAGCCATGGAAGAAGCTGCCGTTATGATGGTGGGCTTGAATTTAGAACGCATTTTGCAGGCATTGGCGGAATTGGAATTGCAAAAAGTAGGAACCGTTTCAGACGAAAAAAATCGGAAAAAAGAAAAAGCGGCAACTGTTGAACTTCGTCTTGTCAGCGATTATTCTATGCCCAATGTGAGCGATAAAGTAGTACGTATTATCCTCTCTTACACCGATTATGTAAAAAGAGTAGTATGGGGAAAATAAAAGATTAAAGTTGAATAAAAATGAAGTCAATGAGTAAAACCTCAATCAAAAAATGGATGTTGTTTATTTTTGCTTTTTATCTTCTGGCAATTGTATTGTTAAATATACTTCCAATAGATACGGCGGAAAAAATAAGTGAAGATTTTTTCGGAGATTTTCGCATGGATTATCTGATACATGTGTTTTTATTTTTACCATGGACTTTGTTTCGTTGTTTGTTTTTTAAAAACGGAAAACTGCTTTGGATGATAATAGGGATTTTTTGTTCCGTTGCTATAGAATTAGTGCAATATTACTTACCTTATCGTAGCTTTAATTTTTACGATATGCTGTTCAATGTTGTCGGATTACTGTTTGGTTATTTGGTGTTTATAGGGGTGAATTTGAAAATAGAAGAAGCCCTTTCATGTAACAAAAAAGATGAAAAATATGATTATTATTGATGAAGACAGATTGAATAGTTTAATAGCAGAAGCGAAAGCGTCGCCGCGTTTACGCATGAATTTTAATTTACATGACAGCTTAGAAGCTAAGGCACAACGCTTGTTGAACGCTTTGGAACCGGGAACTGTTTTACCCATACACCGCCACCGACATACTGCCGAAACCTATCTGTTGTTGAAAGGAAAAATAAAAGTGAAAGTCTATAATGAAGATAAAACATTAAAAGAAACCTATTTGCTGGCTTTGTCGGAAAATAATTACGGTTTACATATTCCTGCCAACTGCTGGCACACAGTAGAAGTCATCGAATCTTCCGTTATTTTAGAGGTAAAAGACGGTCCTTATATGCCCATTACGGAAGAGGATATTTTAAAATAAATTCGTGACGTTGAGGCTCTGTTACTGAGCTTGTTGAAGTAGTCGAAGCGTCAGTTCAATTAGTAGTTATTAAAAAAATAACACAATTTTTGATACTTTCTGCTTTAATATTAGCTACTATTGAAATTATTGACAATTTTTCACTTTTTTATGCTTTTACATAAAAAACATTGTATTTTTGCAAAAAAATTAACTCATAAAATAAAAAACCATGATGAAACAGTACATTTTAATCGGAATTTTGGGTGTTGGCTTACACTTTGGTTTTGCACAAAAACACCTTAAAGAATTTTACGTCAATATAGATGACGACAAGCAATCCTATATTCATAAAAGTGAAGTTAGTATTGACGAATATTGTTTTTTCCTATACATGATAGGGGAAAAACACGGAGAAGATACGGAACTCTATAAATCTTTGATTCCCGATACGGCGAAATTTAGAGAATGGTATGGTTTTTCATTTTCTTTTTTATCAACTTCATCTCAGCAAACCGTAATTTTGCAAAGGAGCTTGCCGATGGTGGCAATTTCTTATGAACAAGCACTTAGCTATTGTCAATGGGTAGAAGAGAGAATGAATAAATTTTCTCAATCCTATACTTATCAATGTGCTTTACCTGAAAAAGCCGACTATGAAAAAGTGTTAAAAAAGGCAAAGATTACCGATAATGATTTTTTATCCCCCTTGCAAGTACAATACAAAGAAAAGAAACGTAAGCGGAAAAATGAAGAGATGACTATCATAAGACCTTATATGGGAAATCCGCTCTATGGAATTACAGACAATGTTGCCGAATATACGCAAGACGGTATGATAGTAGGCGGTGGAGCGAGTAATGAATTGAAATTTATGGAGAAAGCCGATAAAACAATTCCAATTGGCTTTCGTATTAAAACAACAAAAGTTTCGAAGAAATAAACGATTTTCTATTTTCTGACTTTGCGTATAAATTCTTCTACTTCTTCAATGCCGCCTTGGTACACCAAATAAGCATTATAAGGTTCACGTTGTGTAATTTCATCATTGATAGGCGTAAGCATAATGCGTTTCACTTCTTCGGCATCATCTGTTTGTCCTAAAGCCCATCCTAATTTGATATAGGCTACTTCGGGCAACATATTACCGCAAGGAATAATGCCTCTTGCCATAATGTCTCTTCCGGTATCGTATACAAACAAATTGACGTAGCCCCAAATGGTCTGCAAAGTCATGTATTGATGAATGCCGGCTGTATGAGCTTTTTCTACAGCGGGATACATTTCTTTGTTAATATGTCCTAACCCGGCACCTACCCAAACAATGCCTTTGTAGCCGTTGTCGATAACAGCCTCTAATATATCGGGTTTCATGCCGGGATAATAATACAGCATTGTTACCCTGTCATCAAAAGTAGGAATGATTTTTATCGTTCTATTTTTGTCTTTTTTATTGTATTCTTTTTTAATAAGTTCTATGTTGTTGCGTGTAACTTTCGCCATGGGCGTATCGTTTATGCTTCGAAATGCCGAGCGATAAGAGGAGTGCATTTTACGGGCTCTTGTCGCTTTGTGTAGCAAGCCGTAGTCGTCGGAAGTGGTGCCTGCCATGCATATCAGCACTTCGGCAATGTCGCCGTGAGCGGCGGCGGTAGCGGCGTGCATTAAATTGAGGGCTGCATCGGAGCTGGGACGGTCGGACGAACGTTGTGAACCTACCAATACAATGGGAACAGGAAGATTTTGACACATAAAAGTGAGGGCTGCACCGGTGTGCTGTAGAGTGTCGGTGCCATGACTAATGACAATGCCGTCTATGCCGCTTTTTACCGCTTCTTCTATCTTTTTAGCCAAGATAATGTAGTGTTTAGAAGACATGTTTTCTGAGAAAACGGCAAGCACCTCTTCGGTTTCTATATTGCATATTTCGGTCAATTCGGGTACGGATGCGTAGAGTTCGGAAGGGCTGAAAGCAGGAATGACAGCACCCGTACGATAATCCAAACGCGATGCAATGGTGCCGCCCGTTCCTAATAGTTTGATACGAGGCAAGCCTTTGGTATAAGGAATTTCTTTTTCGGGAATTTTAAAAACAGGCTGTGCTAAACGTCGGCTGCTCATAGTGATAATTGTAGATACATGAACGCCAATGTTATATCCGGTAGATAGCTTTAATACGATATGTAAACTGTCGGTATTCTCGGCACGGGGAAGTATTTTCCCTGAAAAATGACCGCGCGTAGTTTCTATATCGGCATCGTCCCAAACTTGTACATTGTATTTTTTTAAAACTTTTAATGCTTTGCCTTTATAACCTTGAAATATATCTTCGTTCATTATGTGTCATTGTTTTTAAACAGTATTATGGAAGAATGTGTTTTGCTAATTTGCTTAGATTAATATTGCCTAAGCTCATCTTTTTTAATTGTCCCATAATGCTGTTCTTTTTGTCAATATTGCTTTTTTTATCATCAATAGCTTTGTATTTGTCGGCAATTAATGGTATTTGTTTGACTATTTTATCTTCGTTTATTCGTTTAAAATCAAGAAGGTCTAAAATAGCTTCGAAATCTTTTGCGGGATGGATAAACAATTGTTTCAACATTTTATAGGCAATGCCTTTGTCGATGTTTTCTTTTTCTAAGAAAGCAAATAATTCGTATAAACGTTGAATGGCAAAGGGAATATGTCGATATTGTCCGTGTAGGTGTTTTAATTTTTGACCGAAAAACACACCTATGAATTTGGGTGTATAGTGAAGATTGTCAACGATGTGTTGAATGTGAGTGAAATAGTTGCGGCTTAAAATATAGGCATGACAATCTTCGGGAATTTCCCAATCTTTGAGCTGTTGTTTAATTTCCGAAACCGATTGAGGAAGCTGCTGTTTTATCTCTTCTATCAGTTTATCATCAATGGTAATGGGTAGCGTGTCGGTGTCGGGGTACATACGGTTGGAGCTGGGCAAAACTCTTTCGAAAGCGGTGGTGCCATCGCTAAAAGATTGACGCGTTTCTTTGGGTACGCCATCGAATGCCATCAACGAACGTTCTTCAATAACTTGAAGTGCAGTTGATATATTGTTTTCAGGTCCCCAAAAAATAATTTGTGCATCTTCTTCTTTGCTGTGAAGTTCTTGCCGTATTTTTTGTATAAAATCAACTTCTAACTGCTCGTCCATGTCTTCGCTACAAATCATATTAGGAACGGAAAAACAAGCGATTACCTTTAAACGATGGACGTATTCGTCGTAAAATGCTTTATCGGGTTGAGTGAAATGGGATAGTAAACCTGCAAAGTAGGGGAGATTGACTGCAATAACATGCTTGTTTTGTTGAAATGCTTTTTTGATGGGGGCGTATTCTGTTGGAAAATCTTTGGAATTTAATTGAACGGACTGCATTTTCCAATTTTCTTTTTTGACACGTTTTTGCAATTTCTCTTTGATAGCCAATAATGCCCACTGTCGAAAACACTCATTATGACTGAGTGCCGGCAGCCATTTGGTGTGTGCCACCCCTTTGATTTCTATACGCGTACCACCTTTACAACTTACGTTTACATCTTGACGTCCTGTGCCTATGCCTGTGCGTACTTTCCCTGTGCTGCGATTAAGAAAACGAATGTAATTACTGACTTCCATTACTTCTGTCGGGTGTAGGATGTCGGGATAAGTAACTATTTCGACCATAGGTATTCCCATGCGGTCAACGCTGAAAATGCGGGTATGTCCTTCGTCCGAAATTTCACGGCAGGAGTCTTCTTCAATACTCAATTGAGCGAGTCGTATCTTTTTGTTTTTCAGTTTAATTTCACCTTCTATTCCCAATAGGGCAGTGCATTGAAATCCTGACGGTATAGAGCCGTCTAAATAGGGTTTGCGGATAATATGAGTTTCGCTAACAATGTTCATTTTGCATGCTAAAGCAATTTTTAAAGCAATGCGTAAGGCTTCCCGATTGATGGGAAAAGGGGGAGTGTCGTCAATATCGTAGGTGCAAGCCGTTGTGTTGGAGATACGATAAATAATTTTTTTCTTTGTTTTAAATTCCATTAAGGCTGAATCATCATAGGTTCCTAATTCGGAAAGAGTAGGACGCATATGGCGTAAAAGTTCGGCATCGTATTCGTCGGGTTTTTGATAAATGCCTGCAGGGCAACGACAGAATAATTTTTCTTTTGTCAATAGTTGCTGATGAACTTCTAATCCTACCGAAAAACCAATACGTTGATAATCCTTTGGTTGAGCATTTTTTAAGTCTACATAACCAATTGATTTTTTGCTTGCTTCGAAATTTTCTTTTGGGTCTATTGATTTCAATCTAATGTGTTTTAATAGTAAAAGAGCGAAATTATTTATAAATTATTGTTTTGTTATGATTGCAATGACTTTTTCTATGGCGGTCTTTAATCCTTCCGTGTTTTTTCCGCCTGCCGTAGCCAGCGTAGGCTGTCCGCCGCCGCCGCCTTGAATAAGCGGAGCGATTTCGCGTACCAATTGAGCTGCATTATAGCCTTTTTCTATCATATCGTCCGACAAAGCGATGACGATATTTGCTTTGTTATCGGCATTGGTTCCCAATACGATAAGTAAATTTTTAGCTGTCGTTTTTAGCTGATAAGCGGCATTTTTAAGCAGTTCGGCAGAAAAATCGTTTATGGATTGTAAAATGTTGATTCCGTTGATATCGGTCATTTCTTTTTTTATCCGATTAACGAAATGAAGCGTCCGTTCTTGTTCAAAAGTTTCGATGGTTTTACGGTAGGCTTCCATTTCTTGTGTTAACTTTTTAATAGCAGGAATGACTTTGGGAGCATTGAGTAATTGTTTTATTTCTTCAATCTCTTGTTGGTATTGACGAACATAATCTTCGGCATATTTACCGCTGATGGCTTCAATACGGCGTATGCCGGCGGCAATGGCACTTTCGCTAACAATTTTTACCAAGCCTATATTGCCCGTTGCCGATGTGTGAGTACCGCCGCAAAGCTCTATCGAATCGCCAAACTGTATGACTCTTACGGTGTTTTCGTATTTTTCGCCAAACAATGCAATGGCACCCATTGTTTTGGCTGCTTCTATGGAGATGTTTCTTAGTTCTTTTAAAAGAATGTTTTCTCTTACCAAATCGTTGACAAGATTTTCCACTCTTTCCAATTCTTCATTGCTCACTTTGGAGAAATGCGAGAAGTCGAAACGCAATCGCTCGTGATGAACCAAGGAACCTTTTTGCTCGACATGCGTACCCAATACTTTGCGTAAAGCATAATGTATTAAGTGAGTAGTAGTGTGATTGTTTTGAGTAGCTAAACGCTTATCCGCATTTACTTTTGCAACGAAAGTCGTTTCGGGATTTTCGGGAAGAGTGGGGGCAATATGCAATAAAAGGTTGTTTTCTTTCACCGTATTGGTAATGACGATTTTTTCGTTGACACTTTCCAATGTTCCGCTGTCGCCTACTTGTCCGCCGGCTTCGGCATAGAAAGGTGTTTTGTTGAGAACCAATTGATAAAATTGTTTCCCTTTTGATTTTACTAATCTGTATTTCAATACTTTACATTCACATTCTAAAGTGTCGTAACCGACAAATTCGGTATGCGAAGCCTTAGGGATAATTTCTTGCCAATCGTCTGTTTGCAAGGTAGCCACGGCACGCGAGCGGTCTTTTTGTGCTTGCAAACCTTTGTAAAAGGTTTCCATATCGACAGTGTATCCTTTTTCTTTTGCCATTAATTGCGTTAAATCAATGGGAAATCCATAGGTGTCGAAAAGCTCAAAAGCAAAATTTCCATCAATGACCGTATGCGAATGCGATTGGATATAATGTTCGAATTTTTGAATTCCTTGCGATAGCGTTCTCAGAAATGATTGTTCTTCTTCTAATAATACTTTTTCCAACAATGCTTGTTGTTGCTGTAATTCAGGGAAATGTGTTCCCATTACTTTTACTAAAGTCGGAACCAAAGTTGTTAAAAAGACTTTGTCGAAGTTTAAAAATGTAAATCCATAACGCACGGCACGTCTTAAAATACGGCGTATCACATAGCCGGCACCGGTATTGGAGGGCAATTGTCCGTCGGCAACGGTAAAACAAACCGCACGCAAATGGTCGGCAATGACACGCATTGCAATGTCGCAATCTTTGTCTTTACCGTAGGTCTTCCCTGATAAAGAGGCTATTTCCTGAATAAGAGTCTGAAAAATATCGGTGTCGTAATTGGATTGTTTGTTTTGCAATACCATGCATAAACGTTCAAGTCCCATGCCTGTATCTACATACTTATTAGACAGTGGGATTAGATTTCCATTGGCTTGGCGGTCGTATTGAATAAAAACCAAATTCCATATTTCGATTACCAATGGATGGTCTTTGTTGACCAATTCTCTTCCTGCTATTTTCTTTTTATCTTCTTCGGAGCGTATATCAATGTGGATTTCGGAACAAGGACCGCAAGGACCTGTGTCGCCCATTTCCCAAAAATTATCTTTTTTGCTACCGAACAATATCTTATCTTCGGCTATGATGGTTTTCCAGATTTCGTAGGATTCGTTGTCTTTTTCTGTTCCGTCTTTTATATCACCGCCAAAAACAGTAACGTATAAATTTTGAGGCGGAATCTGATATACTTTGGTCAGTAATTCCCATGCCCACTCGATGGCTTCTTTTTTAAAATAGTCGCCAAACGACCAATTGCCAAGCATTTCGAACATGGTGTGGTGATAGGTATCCCTTCCAACTTCTTCTAAATCATTATGTTTTCCTGAAACCCGCAGGCACTTTTGGCTGTTGGCTATGCGGTCGTATTGAGCAGGTGTGTTGCCCAAAAAAACATCCTTAAAACGATTCATGCCCGCATTGGTAAACATTAAAGTGGGGTCGTTTTTAACAACAATAGAATCAGAAGCAATAATCTGATGATGTTTTTTTGCAAAAAAATCTAAAAATGTCTTACGTATTTCGTTAGCAGTCATAGCTATTTATATTCCTTAATTGTGATTTGCAAAAATACATAAAATTGCTTCATTTTATCACGATTTTATGTGCAAATGCTTTGTTTTATTAAAGAATTATTATTGTTGGATAAAAAATAGTGCTATAACGCTAACTTGAAGCGAAGTTTTTACCTGAATTTTAAATTTAATATACTCTTATTGAAGTTCCTTTTTTAGGAGGTTTTTTAATTTTTGCAAAAACAGTATTTTTTACTTCACTCGCTTACATTTTTCTGCAAGTTGATTTTTATCAATCATTTCGTTTAACTGCTTTTGCAAATCGGTAAAATTTACCTTTTTTCCGCAGTCCCAAAGTTCTGTAAGCGGATCGTTATCAATAATATTTTTAAAAAGTTCGTCCAAAGTTGGCACATCTGTAAATTTTGAATATTCTTTGTAAGTGTATTTCAAAAATGCTACATTTTTGCCAATTCCGCGATTGTCAAGCAAATATCCGTTATGCAAAGTTTCGGGTAATGCAAGTTTTCCATTGTAATACAAATCACTTGGGTGCGGGTAGGAAACAATCTGTGTTTTATCTTCCGATAGAATTACAGGCACGTTTTGACGGTAATCTTTTGTGGTTTTGTAAATCACAACATGAGGTAAGGCTGCCACAAACGGTTTTGGTGCAATTTGAGTTGCGGTGGTGTCTGTGTTTACGTTTTCACTGCTTTTTTGCTGTGTTTTACAAGCCAACATTGACAAAATTATCATTGAAATTAGAAGTACTTGTCTCATTTTTTTACAATTAATTTTTTAGTTAAAATACCTTTATCCGAATGAATATTAACAAAATATGTTCCATCCGACAAATTTAAAACGTTAATTTCCGTTTTATTAGAAACTAAAACAACTTTTCCTGTTAAATCGATGATTTCTATTGAATTAATTTTTAATCCTTCACTCTTAATTCTTAATTCGGAAGAGGCGGGATTTGGGAAAATTGATAGTTGACTTTCAAGTTCAACGTCTTCTATTGCATTTACAGCAACACGAGAGATACTCATATCTAACAAATACGTTCCCGTACTACCTTGAAAATACGGAACAACTTTGAAATAAACTGTTCCGCCATTTTTCATAGTGATATTTCCGCTCATTATGTCGTCATAAGTTTCGGAATAGGTTGAACCGTCTGTAGAATATGAAAACAAGGCATCGACACTATAAGTTTGTCCGTTTCCGCTGTTGTACTCGTCGTGCAAACGTGGCGTAATGGTGTAGTTATAGCCCGAAGGCAAAACAATTTTGTAATAATCTAAATCGTTTTCAATGTGAAAATTTGAACCGGCAGTGTTTTTAGTAGCCTTATTGCCTGAAAAATTAACTGTTAGATTGTAAGCCTTTCCTTGTGTATTGTTGTTTTCGTACATATCCGGCTGAATTGGCGGAGCGACAACGGTAACGAAAATAGGATTTGAATAATCGGAACTTCCTGCATAATACCAAGTTGACGTGCCTTCTTCTTGATACGCAACTTCCATTAAATACGTTCCCGGTTCAACAGTGATTGTTCCTGTGAAATTTAAACCATTTGTGTAATGATAATTTGACGGCAATCCGTCAGAGCAATTAACAATATCAATATTCTGTGCCCAAGTTCCGTCTAAATTGGAGAGACTAACCTTAAATTTTCCGTAAAATGTTGAGCTTCCCGTGTTTAAAACATCAACATTTACTGTTGCTGACGAGTTTTGAGTTAAAGTTCCATAGTTAAAATTAGAATTTACTTCAATATCAGTGGAATAATAAATTTCAAATTCTTCAATATTTAAATAGTTACCGTCTGCAACGATAGTCCAATCCTGTGTGTTGGTTTTGTAAAATACTGCCACATAATATGTCCCAGGAATAAACGGAGGACCACCCGCATTTGTAAAACTAAAAGTAGCATATTGTTCAGATCCCAAAGAAGCATTGCCATATTCTAAAAAATTTAAAAAATGACCATTTTCGTCAAAAACGGCTGCTCCAAGCTGTCCATTGAAACTGCCACTTCCGTAATTTGCTACTTTTACGCTCAAAGCAATTTCATCGCCAAACCAAATTAGACTTGATATACTCAAAGATGAATATAAACGCATATCGTAATTACTTGGAGTTGTACCGCCACCTTGCGTGCCGGGTTCAATTTTAATTAATGCTTGGTGTCCATTGTTATAGCTACCGGTACCACCTCCAGTGCCTGTTCCACTTGGATTTAATGCATTGATTGAAAAATATCCATCATATGCACCACCCCAACCCCAATTAAAATGAAAATAATTATTATTATCATAACCATCACAAATAAAAGCATGACCACCTCCTGAACCAAAACCTGCATATAAAATAGGTCTGCCTGCATCTAATTCTGTTTTTAATAAATTAATCCATTGAGTTTGATCGTAATTAACTCTTTGAACTCCCTTTATGGTATTTTTATAACCAAAATAAGTTTTCATTGCGTATTCAGAACAATGTTGCACAGGACTCTTAGCCGAAATTACATAAGCACCGCTTGATTCCGGACTATAATCCATATCAACACTTACTCCGCAATGATACATTAGTGTTGCAACAGCGTTATTTGAACTTGAAACACTATTCGGCATTGAACTCCATTGATAAGTCGTTTGACCGAAATTTGCACTCAAAGTACCGTAACTGTCGTGATTGTACGAATGAAAACCTGTACCTGTGGTTGGATAATTCCAATACTTCATAATTTGCGCCATTGCTGTTGCTACGCAACCCGTAACTGACCCACCCGGACACAAAGCGTTATAATATGGACATTGATTCCATTTTGTTTGAATTAATGGACTTACGCTCGAAGTGGCGGCAATAGAATAATTGTTGTTACCATTTTCAAATATTTGCCACTCAGCTTTAATTTCCTCGGTTGCTTGTATTTGATTTTCAATAACATTTCTTATTTGGACTTTATACTCTTCTAACCATTTTTTTGCATTGTTCGGAATGTTATTCAGGTCAAAACTTCCTTCGTCTGAGTATGCTAAAATAGGAATTACATTATCGTCACCGGATACGATTACAAACCCGTTTGGGGCAACGTTAAAAACGTAAAAATATGTTCTTGATTCGGTTTGTTGATTGGAGACTGTGCTATTAATAGCAAAGTCAGCCTTGTATGCAAGGCTTAAGTTTGTTGCACTTTTTAATTGTTGCGAGTTTGTCTTAGTTGTTAAGAAAGCTTGACCAACCTTTTTTGCAGTCTGTTCATCAACATGTTTGGCGAAAATTACCAAACTGAAAATTGTTAATAGTCCTGTTAATAAAATTCGTTTTTTCATGTCTGTGTTTATTTTAGTTATACTAATTTAGTTAATTAGGAAAAATTTGATAGAAATTTCACTTTGCAAATATATACTATTTTTTATTACCATTTGATAAAAAAATATACTTTTATTCGTTTCCTTTTTTTCATTTTTTCCTTCAACTGAAAAAAAGTGTAATCCACTCATCGGATAACTCGAAGTCATCCGACGAGTAATTGTTATTCAGCTTGTTGTGATTCTGCTCAAACGGGAGCGTATTGGCGAATTAGGCGAAAGCAAATATAGGCAAATTCAATTTGTTAGCTTTTATTTTGGCGAATTTAATTCGTTAGCTTTTATTTTGTGTGAATGCAATTTACCCGTACGTATTTTTTTATGGAATTTTTAGGTTATTTTTTTAAATATAGAGTCTTATTAAAGATTTTATATTATCTTTGCTTTATTGTTTTAAAACCGATTTATGTCATGTTTTGTAAGCGTTTATTTATTTTGTTATTTTTATTTATTGCCTTTTACGTCAATTCCTTATCTCAAATAAGTAAATGGGACGGTTCGGCTATATGCTGGACAAAAGGCGATGGAAGCGAAACGCATCCTTACTTAATTGACAGTGCTTCCCACCTTGCTTATTTGGCACAGAGTGTGAATGCAGGTAGAATGTATGCCGATACTTTTTTCAGACTAAGCACCCATATTGATTTAGATACTCTCGATTGGACACCAATAGGTTGTAGTGTCAGTGAGTTTTTTGCCGGTCATTTTGACGGTGATAATCACAGCATTTATCATCTTTATTGCAAAGACACTGCTCAGCGTCCTTCCATTGTTTGTACAGGCTTGTTTGGTTATGTGATGGATGCTGAAATTTATAATTTACACATAGCCGGCAACAGTGAAATATTATCTTCTTTTTCAACATCTTATAATTTTTATGTAGGAGGAATAGCGGGCTATGCTTATGCTTCCGAGATTAGGAATTGTAGCTTTGACGGCAAGCTGTCGGTTTATGCTGTTTCATCTTTTGCTTATGCGGGAGGTATAGTGGGTTATGCAGCCTCGGGAACGAATATTTATAATTGCCATAATAAAGGGAAGATTTTTTCTTCTTCCTTGAATACGGCTTATGCCGGTGGCATATTGGCTGATTGTGATAATGCTTCGCCTAAGATAAAATATTGTTATAATGAAGGTTATGTATATGCTACTGCTCATAAATACACCTATGCCGGCGGAGTGGTTGCTCGATTGAATTATGGGGCTTCGGTAGAGCGTTGTTTTAATAGTGGAGATGTTGAAACTTATTCTAATTCATGTTCTTATATTGGAGGATTGATTGGTTGGGGAAGTAATTGTTTGGTAAAAGAGTCCTACAATGAGGGTGTAGTAAATGCGATAGCTTATGATTATAGTTATGCAGGAGGAGTCGTAGGTTTTACCGAGTTCCCATCTGTTATTGAGCATGTTTACAATAGAGGAAGGGTGTTGTCCAATTCTTATTATTATAAATCCTTTGTAGGAGGCATAATCGGCAATGTGCATAATTTTTCACATATTCCAACGCTCGTTCGTTCGTGTTACAATGCCGGACAATTGTATGCAGTGTCGTCGGCTTTTTTGGGAGGAATATGCGGTGAGGTAGTCAATCATAGTGAGGTAAGCAATGCGTATTGTTTGCAAATGCCTTCTTTTTATCCGACGAATTCGATAGGAGAAATGGTTGATGTTTCTTTTTTGTGTTCCCGGCAGGCACTTGATTCTTTAAATCAGGGACAAGAAGTATGGATTTCGGACGAGGCTTTAATCAACGACGGTTTCCCTTTATTGAAAAATACGGGAAAAACTTTGGTGTTGACACATTCGCCCGCTATTAGTTCGACGGATGTGGTTTTAAAAGGAAGTGTTGTTCAACTTGCCGATACAGTATTATCGAAAGCTTTTGTTTATAAAAAACACAATGCGACTACTTTTACTCATGTACCGGCTGATAGCAGTGCTGACTTTCAAACCGTGATTAGTGCTATAGCAGCAGACACGCTCTATGAATACAGAGCTTATGTTGTTGTAAAAACCGATACTGTTTTTGGGAAAAGTTTGTTGTTTAAAATAGGTAAAACCTCTATTCGTACTTTGGCGGCGACAGATTTAAAAGCACATACTGCTGTGTTAAATGCTGAGATAGAGTATGGAAAAGATACAATTCTTGCTAAAGGATTTAAATGGAGAAAAGTGGCAGAAGTAGCGGATAATTATTTGAGTGCGGATAAAGTCTATTTTTCCGATATGCTTTTTTCTCTGCCTTCTTATACGGATTTTGTGTATCAGGCTTTTGCTCTTACTTTGTCGGATACCATATTTGGGGATAAGGTTTATTTCAAAACATTGCCTCAGCAATCAAGTGTGGAAACGGAAGCGGCTACCAATGTGTCGCCTTATTCGGCGCTTGTCGCTGCCGCTATTCAGTACGGAGATGATACAATTATAAAAAAAGGATTTGAATGGAGAGCCGAAGAGCAATCCATAGCCGATGTTTTCATTGTCAATGATACTGCTTTTACTGCCAAGCTAAATGATTTGCAGTCGAACACTAATTATTTTTATCGTTCTTTTATTATTACTACTACCGATACTTTATTTGGAAACGAATTGGCATTTAAAACTTTACGTGCTTGTACATTGCAGACGTACGGTGTTGTTTATTTGGGAACTTGTTCGGTCGTCTTGAAAGGATATATTAATGTGCCTGATGAACAAATATATATGCAAGGTTTTGCATGGAGAAAGTGTGAGGATTCGACAGATAATATACTACCGACAGAAGGCACTGCTATTTGTGATACTTTGTATGGGCTGAATGCTCAAACCGACTATACTTTCCGTGTTTTTGTCATTACAAATAATGGCGTTTTTTATAGTGAGCCGGATTTTTTCAGAACATTGGGTTCCGCTTCCGGTGTTACTACACTTGAAGCAAGCGATATAGGAGTGGAAACGGCTGTTTTACACGGACAAGTGGAATATGGAGATGAAGAAGTATTAATGCAAGGCTTTGAGTATAAAATGCAAACAGCAGAAAATTACACGATTGTAAAAGCGGAAGGAAGCAATATGAGCGATACGCTGAGCCGTTTACAGCCGAAAACAACTTACGAGTATAGAGCTTTTATAGTCCTTGCCGAAAGAGTGATTTATGGAGAAACTCTGTCGTTTATCACTTTAGAAGATGTTGAAATCGAAGAAATTGCCGATAAGGGTCTGCATTTCTATCCCAATCCCGTTGACGATAATTTGTACTTAATTTTTGAAAATGATGTTTATCTCAATGGAACAATTGAAATTGTTGATGTTTCTGGAAAATCTTGTTTAAGTCAAAGAATTACATCAAAAAACATGCTTGTTGATATGAAACATTTGACGAGTAGTTGTTATTTCTTAACTGTTCAACAAGATAATTTAAATCGAAAAATATATAAGATTATTAAAAAATAAACCTGTTTATGAACACCGAACAATCTGTTTTATATCACACTCTTTTATTATCTCAACTGCCGGCGATAGGTAAGATTACTGCTCGGAAATTGATAACGGAATGTGGCAGTGCCGAAGCCGTATTGAAAGAGAAAAAGGAAAAATTGCTTTTTATCGAAGGTATTCGGAAGAATGTAGTTGAAAGTATTCAAAAAATTTCCGCAGAAGTTTACGAAAAGGTAGAACGAGAAATTGATTTTATTCAAAAATACAATATACATTCTTATATCCTAACGGAATCGGATTATCCTAAACGACTACGTCATTGTATTGATGCACCTATTGTGTTTTTTGCTAAAGGAAATATGGATTTTAACGTAGCGAAAGCAGTGGCTATAGTGGGTACCAGAACTGCTGATAACTATGGAATAAGTGTAACGAAACAAATCGTTGCCGAGCTGTCGCATTTGGATGTTTTGATAGTTAGCGGATTAGCTTATGGTATTGATACTGCCGCACACGAAGCGGCTGTGCATCATAATTTACAAACGGTGGGAGTCTTAGGTCATGGTTTGCAGATGTTATATCCTAATGAAAATAGTAAATTAGCTTCGCGTATGCTTGATAAAGGAGGGGTTATTACGGAATATTGTAGTGGAACAATTCCCGACCAACAGCATTTTCCCGAAAGAAATCGCATTATTGCCGGCTTATCGGATGCGGTTGTTGTGGTCGAGGCACGCAAAGAAGGCGGAGCTTTGATTACGGCTAATTTGGCATTCTCTTACGATAGAGATGTGTTTGCTGTGCCGGGTAGAATAGGGGATAGCCTTTCGGAAGGATGTAATAATTTAATCAAGAGCAATAAAGCTGCTCTTATCTCTTCGGCTAACGATATTATAGAAATGATGCGATGGGACGATGGGAAAACAAAGAAAAAAAATCGTCAAGAAAAATTATTTTTCGACTTAGACAGTGATGAAAAACAAGTTATTGCTGTTATTCAACAACATAATGAAATAGACATTGATACACTTTCTGCTAAAATAAATATGCCTATTTCACGTTTAACCACATTATTGCTTGCTCTTGAATGCAAATCGTATATAGAATGCTTGCCGGGTAAGCGATACACAGTTATTTGAAAAATATATTCGTAAAAGAAAAAAATGAAAGCGAAAAAAATTAAATTTTATCTTGTCAAATTATTGATTACCTCTTTTGCGGTTTTGTTTACTGCTTGGATGTTACAAAAAGGTATTCATATTGAAGAACCGCGTATTTTGACGGCTATTATTGTCGGTGTAACCTTAATCTTATTGAATACTTTTTTAAAACCTTTGCTTATAAGATTAACAATTCCTTTGACTGTTTTTTCCTTTGGTTTTTTTCTGCTCGTTATCAATGCTATTGTTATCGAGTTGATAGATTTTATGCTACCGGGCTTTACGGTCGACAGCTTTTTTTGGGCGATGTTGTATGGCGCCATCGTTTCTTTTATTACCTCTTTGATAGAAATTTTCAGCAATGTGAGAATCGTACGTTATCACCAACAAGATATGTATGGCAATGGAAATGATGATGATGACGATGATTTCACGCCTTATGAAGAGGTGTAATATAAAAAAATAAGCCGCCCTTTTGAGGCAGCTTATCCACACACAATAAACATAATCATTTTTACAAATAAATATCTCGTTCGCCTTCGTCTATTTTCACTATATTTTTCTTTACTACTTCTTTCAGTTTTTCTTTTTCTATGTCTTCTACTAATTTCTTAATCAACTTAAAGCCTTTTTCTTTTGTTTCGGGAGTAGCAAAGTCGTTGAGGTATTCTCTAAAAGTGAAAAGAGCATTGGGCATACAGTATTCTTTGATAAGTCCGGGTTTTGCTAAATCCATAAAATCTTGTCCTACACGTCCTTTACGATAACAGCCCGTACAGAAAGAGGGAATGTATCCGCTGTCAATCATGCTCGAAATAACTTCGTCCAAATTACGGTGGTCGCCTAATTGGAATTGACTTCCTGTTTTATGTCCTTCGGTTTCGCCTTTAGCATAAGCACCGGGATTGGTGCGTGAGCCTGCTGATATTTGACTGATACCGTAGTTGAATAATTCGGTGCGTAATTCATCGGTTTCACGTGTGCTTAAAATAATGCCGGTATAAGGTAAAGCAATACGAATAACGGCAATGATTTTCTTGAAATCATCGTCGCTCACTTTATGCGGAATGTGTTCCGGAAGCGGCGCCCCTTCGGCAGGCTCAATGCGAGGAAAACTAATGGTATGAGGTCCACAGCCAAAGGCATCTTCCAAATGCTTAGCATGTTCCATTAAAGCCAATATCTCGAAACGGTAGTCGGCTAAACCGAACAATACGCCCAAGCCTACATCGTCTATTCCTGCTTCCATTGCCCTGTCCATTACCAATAAGCGATTCAAATAATCCGCTTTTGGGGTATTGCCGGGATGATATTCTTTATATAAATCAGGGTCGTATGTCTCTTGGAAGCAAACATAGGTGCCGATTTTTTCTTGTTTTAATTTTTTAAAATCTTCGATGGATATAGGTGCAAGCTCTACGTTGATACGTCGAACATTGTGTCCGTTTTCATTGACGGCATAGGTTGTACGTATGGCTTCGCAGATATAATTGATATCGTTAGCCGGTGTTTCACCGCAAATTAACAATATACGTTTATGTCCTTCGCGTAGCAACTCTCTTGTTTCCGAAGCAATTTGTTCCATGTTCAGTACTTTGCGTACAAGAGTTTTGTTGTCTCTTCTAAAACTGCAATAAACACAGTTGTTTACACAGCGATTGCCGGTATATAAAGGAGCAAAAAGTACCAATCGTTTGCCGTAGATTTCATTTTTCACTATTTTAGCTACGTTCATGATTTGATAGATTTGCTCATGGTCGGTAACCCTTAGTAAGGTAGCTACATCTTCTAAATCAAGTCCTTTTAATTTTAAAGCTCGTTCTAAAATGGTGTCGAGTTCTTGTTGGGTAGGGGCATTTCTATTAATTAAAGCATACAGTTTGTCTTTGTCGATGAAATTTTTGAATTTTTTATTTGTATCCATAGTATAGATTAAAGTTTAATTTTTGATAACACAGATTTTACTTCAACATTTTCTAAACGACCTAATTTACCGGTTAAAGCACTAATTTCATCGGTGGTACCTTCTATAATTAATGAAATGAAATTTAGATTGTAATTGCGAATAGGAAGACCTTGTCGGGCTAAGATAAGATGGCTGTATTCGGAAAGTAAATGATTTACTTTTTTGACGATATCAGCGTTTGATATGAGTATGCTAATTATTCCCAGTCTCTTTTCCATTAGAATCTGCTTTTGGATTAGATTGTTAGTTAATATTTTAATTTAAAACCTCGAATAAGATATAATCCGATTCTTAGGTATTGCAAAAGTACAATAAATTTTCACGTATTAAAGACTTTCTTCTTTATTTTTTTCTTTTTTTGTGTTATAGAGGTTCATTGTTCGTTGCACACCTTGAAATACAAAACTTTCAATAATTTCTTTGCAGCTGATAATGCAGGGTTGAATTTTTTCAATTTCATCGGGCGTGAAAGTGCCAAGCACATGTTCTACTTGCCGACCTTTTGCAAAATCGTTTCCAATACCTAATCGTAAGCGAGCAAAATAAGAAGTGTCAATGGTTTCTATAATGTGGTTCAAGCCGTTGTGTGTGCCGCCGCTTCCTTGTGATTTCAATTTATAGCCGCCTAAGGGTAAGTCTTTGTCATCGGAAATTACCAATAAGTTTTCGATAGGTATACTGTGTTTTTGAAGATGGTAATTAACGGCTTTTCCGCTGAGATTCATATAAGTGCTTGGTTTGATAAGTACGATTGTTTTTCCTTTTAATTTTAGAGAAGCAGACGCAGCATAGCGGTCCGATTCAAAAACGACATTATGAGCTTTAGCAAAAAAATCTACAGCCATAAAACCGATATTATGACGGGTGTTCTCGTATTCTTTGCCGATATTTCCTAAGCCAACAATTAAATATTTCATACATTCATAATTTTTTCAGTTGAGGGTCGTATGGAACTCATATTTCTTATAATCATCTACTTGTATTTCAAAATTAGTTTATATCTTCCTTTTATACGGATATATTCTAAATATGCAAAAATAGCAAATATTAATATACAAAAAAGTGTACTTTTGCAAAGTGGTTTTATTTAAAATTAAATAGCTATAAATCACGTATATATTAAATAATGTTGAGGTAGATTATTCAATAGAAAGGTAAAAACATGTTCTCGGAAATAGCGGAAAAATATTCATGGACTCAGATAGAAAGCGAAATTAATGCTAAGAGTAAATCGGATGTAGAGCATGCTTTACAAGTTGCTAATCTGACAATTGAGGATTTTAAAGCTTTGGTTTCACCGGCTGCAGCTGAATATTTGGAAAGCATGGCACAAAAAAGCCGTATTGCAACTCAGAAACGTTTCGGAAAAACAATACAGTTTTATATTCCACTCTATTTGAGTAACAAATGTATTAATCATTGTGTTTATTGCGGATTTAATTTCAACAATAAAATTGAACGCATTGTTTTGAGTGATGAACAGATACTACGTGAAGTGGCGGTAATAAAAGAAATGGGCTACGAGCATATTTTGTTGCTGACGGGAGAATCGCCCAAACATGCAGGCGTTGATTATATTGAACATGCGATTAAATTAGTGCATCCTCATTTTAAGCAGGTTACATTAGAAGTACAGCCGATGTCTATGGAAGATTATCAGCGATTGATTGCTGTCGGCTTGCATGGCGTTTATGTGTATCAAGAGACCTATAACAAAGAGCGTTATCCTACTTATCATCCTGCCGGTATAAAAAGCGATTACCAATGGCGGCTCAATACGCCCGACAGATTGGGAAAAGCGGAAGTACATAAAATCGGATTAGGTGCTTTGTTGGGTTTGGAAAACTGGAGAGTAGAAGCTGTGTTTATGGCAATGCATTTGCAGTATTTGGAAAAAAAATACTGGAAAACAAAATACGCACTTGCTTTTCCTCGCATACGTCCGCATGCAGGCGAATTTATGCCTAATTATGTTGTGAGTGATAAAGAATTAGCACAAATGATATGGGCTTTTCGTATTTTTGACAATGATGTGGAAATATCGCTGACAACACGGGAAGATACCGAATTTAGGAATCACATGTTAGGATTGGGAGTAACTGCAATTAGTGCCGGTTCGAAGACAATGCCCGGAGGATATGCACAAGATAGTGAAGATTTGGAACAATTTGCAATTAACGACAATCGCCATCCCAAAGAGATGTTAGAGGTGGTTAAAAAAGCAGGTTATGAAGTCGTTTGGAAAGATTGGGACAGTTATTTTGAAATAGAAAAAGAAGGATAGATGGACGAGGATTATTTTGATGAAGAGATGAACGAAGATTTTGGCGACACGGAAAGAGAACGCTTAATCGAACGTTTTGAAAAAATGATGGATAATGATACTGTTTACTATTTTGATAGTGATGATTATGCCATCGTGTTTGACCATTATTTTTATACGGGGAAAATTAATAAGGCACAAAAAGTATTGTTGCAGGCATTGAAGCAATTTCCTGATTCGCAAGATTTAAAATTAAAAAAAGTGCATTATTTGCTTTCTTTGGGGAAAGAGGTAGAAGCAAGAAAATTAATGGCGGAAACAGATGATAATGACGGTTTTAAAGATGCCGATACCTTGTTGGAACAAGCCTATTTGTATACACAATTACGCTCTTTTGATAAATCGCTTCAAAAATACCGACAACTGCTTAAAATAGTCGAGCAAGATAAAGAATATATGGAAGATGTGTATCTTGGAATGTCCGATGTGTACGAACAAATGGGAGATACGAAACAGTCTTTGTATTATTTACAGCAGGCTTTAGAAATAGACCCCGACAATAAATTTCTTTTTTCAAATGTTTTTGATACCTTTTACCAATTACCGAGTGAAGAAGATAAGTACCAAATAGTAGATTATTTCATCAATTTCACCAACAAACATCCTTTGTCTTCCGTTGCTTGGTCTTATTTAGGATTGGCGTATGCGGAATTCGACTTGTTTGAAAAAGCCATAGAGGCTTTCGATAACTCTTTGGCTATAGACAATAAGAATGAAGATGCCTTATCGTATCAGATGAGTGCTTTTATCTCGCTGAATGAAAGAGAAAAAGCCAATGAAGTTTTTAAAGATTTGTTGCAGTTATCGCAATTTAAAGAGTTGACATGGTATTTGTTGGCTACGAGTCTCGTTGCGATAAAAGATTATGAATCTGCTGTTTATGCTTTTCAAAAATCAATAGATGAAAATCCGCTTTTTTCTTTAGCTTTTGCTTCCTTGGCAGCTCTTTATTCCGAAACGGGACAAATTGATAAGGCTATCGAAAATATAAAAAAAGCAATAGATATTGATAATGAATCTTTTGAGTATTGGTTGTCCTTGGGCGAGTATTTGTGCGATGCCGAACGAGACGATGAAGCTAAAATAGTATATGAGTATTTAGCCGACCATTTTCCTGAAAACGAGGAGACATGGTTGGATTATTCCGATTTTTATGTCTTACAAGACGAAATAGACGTTGCTATCGGTGTGTTGTATGAAGGACTTGAAAAACAGCCTGATAATATTTCTTATATCTATCGAATGGCAAACTATCTTTTTCTTAAAGGCGATGTGGTGCAAGCAACGTCGTATTTGCAAATGGCTTATATGACCAATCCCGACATATTAAACGAGTTTTTCGAGTACGATGAAAGCATGTACGATATTCCAGAAGTAATTGATTTTGTAGCAAATATTAATAAAAACATTGAATGAAAAAAGTATATTTAATCGTTATTCTACTGTTACTGTGTAAAGTAAGTGCATTTTCGCAAAGCACTTCCGGACTTAACGCCGACACATTGAGTAAACAAGAAAATAAAAATAAGTCTATCGTTACTAAGGTAATTGATTGGTATATGGACCATCTGAACTATTATTCCATTACTATATTGATGACGGTAGAAAGTTCTTTTGTTCCTTTTCCGTCCGAAGTTGTTATTCCGCCGGCGGCTTATGCGGCTTGCAATGCGGAGAATGAGAGTTTGTATGTAACGGAGTATAAGTTTCTTAATATAGTCATCGTTGTGCTGTTTGGCACTTTGGGTGCTTTGATAGGAGCCTTTATCAATTATTTTTTAGCTCTTTACTTAGGAAGACCCATTGTTTATAAATTTGCCGATAGTAGGTTAGGGCATTTTTTCTTACTCAGTGGTGCTAAAGTAAAAAAAGCGGAAGATTATTTTATTAAACACGGAAATTCTTCGACATTTATTGGAAGATTGTTGCCCGGAATCCGTCAATTGATTTCTATTCCTGCCGGTTTAGCAAAAATGAAACTATTGCCTTTTGCTTTCTATACCGCTTTAGGAGCGTTTATTTGGAACGCTATATTGGCTTTATTGGGTTATATAGCTCATGGAGAGCAAGACCTTATCAATCAATACAGTCACGAACTTTCCTTGATTTTAATAGGATTGGGAGTGCTGTTTGTTGCCTATTTGTTTTATACGGCTTTTAAAAAGAAAAAGAAAAAAAATAGTGAATAGAACGTTTGGAATTATCGGGAAAAGTTTAAGTCATTCTTTTTCACCTCGCTATTTTAAAGAAAAATTTATAAAAGAAGCGATAACCGATGTTTCCTATCGCACATTTCCATTAAACGATTTGAACGAGCTATTGCCTTTGTTGGACAAGGACAACTCAATAAAAGGCTTAAATGTTACGATTCCCTATAAAGAGAAAATTATAGACTATGTTGATAGTGTAGAGCTTATCGTAAAAGAAGTAGGAGCAGCCAATGTGTTGAAAATAGATTATATAGAAGGAAAACGAACGATAAGTGCTTACAATACCGATGTTATTGGCTTTGAAAAAATGTTGCTGCAATATCAATGCGCTAAGCATTCCTCAGCTTTGATATTGGGTACCGGAGGAGCAGCCAAAGCAGTAGCTTATGTGTTGAAACGGCAATCGCTGCCTTTCCGATTGGTGTCGCGTAGTGAAAAAGAAAATGCAATAAGCTATCAACAAATTACAAAAGAACTGATACGGGAAAACACCTTGATTATCAATTGTACGCCTTTAGGAATGTATCCCGATACGGCGACTTTTCCTCTTATTCCTTACCATTACTTAAACGAAAATCATTTATTGATTGATTTAGTGTATAATCCTGCGGAAACTGTTTTTATGAAAAAAGCCAAAAAGCAAAACGCTACGGTAGAAAACGCCTACGCCATGCTTTGCTACCAAGCCGAAGCAGCTTGGGATATTTGGAATGGGAAGGTGGAATTAGATTGAAGTGTCATATTTCAAAAAGGATGACAGTTTATTATTTAAATTCTTCGATTAGGGTTTCTATTTTTGTTCGTAAATCATTGTCAATTTTAACTAATTCTTTTTCTGATTGTGCTAGTTTGATTAATTCATATCCTATATCGACTAATTTTCTCATTTTAGTTCCACTCGGTGGAGACCAAACTGTTCCTGATTTTAGTCCGAATTTATTTATAGAAAAGTAATAGTCAGCGCCATCAAATCCTATAATTTCGTTTTCTGGAAATTTAGTTTGGGCAATCGCTATGCTAAAAAGAGATTTTATTAATTCAAAAGATTCCTTGTCAATCTCTGTTTTGAATTTTTTCACTTTAATCTTTTCCCATTTCTCATTATACCATATTTCTTCCTCGCAAATGTGATAGATCATATAGTATTTACTATTATCCTTATCAAAATCAATATCTAGAACATGTTCAGGAGTGAATGAAGCCATAACTTGGAATCGCATTGATGGGGAATCGGTCAATTCTTTAAATAACACTTTTCGTACTTTTGAGTAGTACTCAAATTCATAATTATAAATATCATAAATACTACCAACAGGTTGTAAATGGTCTTCTGAATCTTGTCCATAATTATGTTCAACATTACACAACAAAAAAAGTAATATTAAAAATTTATACATACTTTTCATGGTTTCTCTATTTTAATTAATGCCAATGTCTTATTTACAAAACAAATATACAACATTCGTATATCATTTTCTGTTTTTATCTTTAACGTTGCAAAAGTATACATTTTTTTGATACTTTTAATAGTTTTATAATTTTTTTTAAAATTCAGCACTTTGTATTGAGTTTTTTTTATCTGCCAATTAGCTTCATTCCTTTGTTCCTCTTCGACATCCTTCCATAGTTCAATTATGTTGTGTTTTCTCGGTTTGTAAAATATGTTGTTTGCATACTATTATCATCTTTTCTGTCGAAGTTTTATTTAATCGATTGCTTTGTTACAGGGCGTAATTTATTTTAGTGAATAATTTGTTCCAGGTCCATTTCCGTGTTTTTCTATAAGATTTCTTTCTATTAAATTAGATAAAATCCTTTTTACAGTTGGATTTGGTATGTCAAGTTTCTTAGCTATATTACCTGATTTACATCCTGAATGATTTCCTATAAAAGTTAGAATTGACTTTTCTTTAGGTGATAATTGTGATTGCAAACCACTTGATTCAAGTTTTTGAAGTAACTGATTCTGAATATTTAAAAGTGAATTAAAGAAGAAACTAATCCATTCAGTTATATTCTCATTTGGTCTTTGTGATTGGCAATTTCTTAACACTCTGTAATATTCCTCTTTTTTGCTTTCAATTTCATGTTCAAAACTTACATATTGAATCCATTTATATCCATTTTTAAGCAATAGTAAAGATGCTATTAATCTGCTTAATCTTCCATTTCCATCTTGAAAAGGATGAATGCTAACAAATTCATAACAAAAGGAGGCACATTTTACTAGTGGATGAGTTTCTTTGTCTGTTTTATACCATTTAAATAAATTTCTCATGGCATCTTCAGTTGGAAAACCGGCTTCTGTTGTTTCAAATAGTATCCTTTTTGTTCCATCGGGATAGTTGGCTTCAACGGCATTGCTGTGTTGTTTATAATTTCCTTTATGCCAACTGTCTTTTTTACTGTGTTTTAGTAGGATGTTATGTAGATTCTTAATACTACTTTCGGTAATGTTTATATCTTGATATGATTCTGTTATGAGGTCAAGGGTATTAAAATAACCAACAACTTCTTGAGAATCTCTATCCTCTAATTTTGTTATATCAATATTTTTAAGAAGAACATCAACTTCTGCATCACTCATTTTAGAGCCTTCAATTCTCGTTGAAGCTCCAACACTTCTTACCGTTGATATGCTTTTAAGTTGTTTTAAACTTTGACCTTCTCTTTTTTCTATGGAAGACCATGATGCATCAAATCTGTCTATCTTACTAATCAACCCAATTAGCTCCCAGTTGATGTCAATTTTAAATATGTAAACTTTATTTTCCATGAATCAAAGATACAACCATATAAAAAATGATACGATATGAGCTAAAAATATTTGATAATAATACGATACGTTTTAAATTCATTTGATACGATATGAGCTCTTTTTGTGCGATAATGAGCCGATTTCTATTATGCCCTGTAACGTATATTTTACGAACCAAATATACAACATTCGTATATCATTTTTTATTATTAATAATTTCACTTTGCAAAGGTATATTATTTTTTATTATTATTCGGTAAAAAAATCAAAATAATACAAACAAGTCGTACGTTTTTTTATAGGCTTTTTTAACGGATGGTGCAGTAAAGGATTGCGGGTGATTTCCTGTCAAGTTAGACAAGAGTTGAAGCGATACAACTTTTTATACCGTGTGTTAGGTGCAGGTAATTTGCCGTTTTTCAATTCATTTGCCTTATATAATCACAGAACATCAAAATCTTATCTTTATTTTCCTTATTAAATAGTAAATGTTCAAAATCTTTGGATTTATGTTGTAAATCTATTTTTTCCATAGTTTCTATTAGTTTTACTTTCAGCTCCGTTAGATTGTGAATATCTTGTTTTTCAGCAAGAAAATCGTAATTCGGCTTTGTTTGAGAAAGCAAAAACAAAGCATCATAAAAATCGCGTCCCTTTGCACGTGAGAGCAATGCTGACAATTTCATTGCACAAAGTACGTCATCGGGCGGAACAGGAAACGACATAAAAAAACCGCAACTGCTAATGGTAGCCATTTGAGGTGTATATTCAAATTTCTGATTTTGACTTTCAATCTTAATTAAAAATCGTTCTTCCTTATATGCCGACAATCCCAATTCAAACAACAATTCAGGAAAATAAATTCTCGATTGAAAGGCCGTTAATTTTTCACTTTGTTTTTCCCTCGTTTCGGTTCGTATGCCCGACCGTTGTAAAAAAGTCAAAATCGCTTGCGACATTTCTGCAAAATCTTCGGCATCAAAATTCTTGCAATCAAAATCCAAATCTTCTGAAAATCGGTCAATCCCTTTCACTAAACGCAAGTTTGTTCCGCCTATAAAAGCAATTTTTTTTACAAATTTTGAAGTTGCCAAAAAATTCAAAATCATCAGTTGAATGTATTCCATTACCATGTATTTTTTGTGGGCAGGATTTTCCCTGATTTGTGGCGGAAAATAATTTTGTATTTGTTCCAAATTTAGCATAAATCATGAATTTTTAAAAGTAAATCAACTCTATTTCTTAATGCTTTTGATTGAAATTTTTCTGTAAATTCGTTCAAACGCTCTACGTTCAAATCTTCTTGCATAAATTCTTCATCGAAACGCAATTCTATGATTTCTTGTTCGCTATTGTACTGTGGATAAAGATACAACAAATCTAAAATCGCTTTTTCAGGGGTAGCAAAAAACAGACTATGTTTATTTAGAAACGTTTTTTGTTCATTTCCGAACATCAATTCGGGTAAAATTTGCTGATACGAAAATGAGCCGAAACTATTTTCAAAATTTGCTTTTTTTAGCGAACTTACAGCGGTTGTCTGCACGATTGCTTCGGGAATAATACCATAAAATGCCAACGCAGAATGCAGACTGACATACGAAGGACTATAAATTTTGTTTGATACAAAATGTTGTATATTAGGCATCTTTATATAATCCGGAAAACTATACCACGAATTACGCAATTTTACGAGCAAATTTTGCTTTACCCAACGAGTGAGATTGTTTTTATCAAAATCCGGTTGCCACGCATAAACTTGATTGACATTGAAACATATCAAGTCGTAAAATTGATTTCTGAATTGCCAAAAGTTTATTCTCATTTACTTCTAATTTTCCGCAAAATTACATAAAAAAAGAATTAAAACAACATTCTAATCTAAAATAATATAAAAAAAGAGACTGTTTTTCATTTACACAAAATAATAGATAGATAGTCCCTGATAATTAATAAATAATTCTAAATTCTAACTTTTAAATTTAATTTCCGATTACCTCAATCACATCATTCATGTTTCATTCAAATCTTCAAATCTTCAAATCGATCAATTATAAATGGTGTTTTATCTCCTTCTTGCCACTCTATATCTCCTTCTGCGAGGGTCATCGGTTTAGCCCACTTTTCAGAAATAAATTCTATAACTTGATTTAGATCTTTGATTTGGGTTTGGAAATGGTTTTCCATCTCATCAGGGAAACACCAATTATCCGGAGAGTATAGCGCAAAATCTCCACCCAATAGATTATCCGGGAAATACATTACATAATGACCACCAAGAATGCCGGAAACTTTAGAGAATATTTTACGCCACTCATTTCGCTCCGTCTTGTCGCTTGGCATAAACCAAGAAAGCCAATCACATCTCCATCTATCAAAAACAAAAAAATATTTATTGATGTCGAGTTCCAAACCAAAAGGACCTTCGAGTTCGTATTCTTTGAAATTAGGACAAGGCGACATCATTTCGTTATCTTCTTCAATAAATCGCCAGGAATTGATCTTTGAGTTGTATTCACTTTTCTCGGGATACCGCTTATTGAACAACTCTTTAATAAAGACGGAATCTTCTAATCTTAGAGAGTTCAACAAATCAATAAGTTTTGATTTATCTTCAATTTCCAAAATTCTAAATGCAATCGAATGATTACCTATTACTGTTAATTGTACGCTCATGCTAATTATTCTTTCTGATTTTTTGTATCTATTGAAGGTATCGTCAACTAATTTATACAACAAAGATACAACATTCGTATATCTAAATTTTTCACTTTGCAAAGGTATATTATTTTTTATTATCGTTCGGTAAAAAAATAAAAATAATACAAACAAGTCGTACGTTTTTTATAGGCTTTTTTAACGGATGTGTGTGCAGTAAAGGATTGCGGGCTACTTTCTTGTCCACCGACAACGAAGTTTGAGCGGGGTAGAATGTTCAATTAACCACATCACCCGATTGAGCCAATACGATGTTAGTGGCAGTTCTTTATTCAAAAGGATTTGCTTTAATTTTTAATTCTATGTTATTTTTGAATGAATAATTTTCAAAATCTTTTATACATTGCATCGCTTCTTCTTCATTTTCAAATTTTTCTAAAGAATAATGTTTAAATATCATTTGAGTGTTTTCACCTTTATTTTTACTTCCATATTCTTGTAAAATGAATTCAGGCTCATCCCATCTAACTCCCCAACCATTCCACATGTTCTTACCTGCAACAAAGATTAGTTTACTTTGAGATTCTTCAATTGATTTAAATGAGCTTGTATCTAATTTGCTAACTTCTTTTTCAGTTTTTGCATCAAAATATCCAGTGTCGTTTACAATAAAAACTGCAAAATAAATGGTATTATTATTAATATTTTTTGGTTCAAAGTTAAATTCGTAAAAATATAAATTTAGCCAATCCCAAGCCCAATTACCTAAATTTCCTTTTCCATCTTTTGGTGAGGAATCGCTAAATTTTGAATATCCACCTCTATATCTAAAACCGTATTTCCCGCCAATGTAACTTATTAAATCCAAAATTCTTTTTTGATAATCATATAAAAAGCGATAAGCTTTTCGCACCTCTTGTAAAATCTCTTTAATATTTTGTGACATAGTTAAAAAGTGTTTTAGGGTTTTCAGATGTTATGTGTATTGGTTCAATACTATTCAGCCATATTTTTTTGTAAAAGCTGTGCATTTCAAAGCCTTTAATCAAATCTTCGAGAATCCTTATGTATGAATTAGTGTGAGTGTAGTCAATTTGATTTAGTTTATCTTTTTCATATACAATTTGGTCTAACAATTTAGTCCAGTCAGATTTACATAAAACTACTTTTTGTTCGTTTATGAATCTGTCTTGAACTTCATTTAAATCAAATAAACCACCTAATTGAATGAAATATAAATCTTTATTTTCATTACCAAATTCATTTATATAAGATTGAATTTCTTTGGTAATTTGGCTTTCATTCTGTTGATTTTCATTATAACGTTTTGCTTCAATAATTAAATCGAATTCTTCGAAACGTATAAATAAATCAGGTTCGATATATCGAGAATTATCTGTTTCATTTGCATTCCATTTTGTCCAGTATGAAAAGTCTAATATTTCACCAGAATTTAAAGGTAACTTTTGGTGATATAAAGACTTTTTTAAAATGTTCCAAAAAATTTCAATTGGAAGATATTTTAGCAAATCGAATACTGTAGAAGTCAAACTATCTTCACAAACTCGAAAATTTCCTTTATTTTGATAAAAGTATGAAATCATTTTTTTGATGGTTTTTTTGGAAAATTGCCACTAACGTCTAATTTACGACACAAATATACAACATTTGTATATCATTTTTTATTATTAATAATTCCACTTTGCAAAGATATATTATTTTTTATTATTGTTCGGTAAAAAAAATAAAATATTTTTGCTCATTTTGATTTTGATTAATTATTTTTATTTTCGGCAAATGCTTTTGCGATGATGTCTGCGAAAATTGCTTGTTTAAAACATTGATTTAAAAATTGTTATTTTATTTTTTAAATAAGATTTCCGTAAATATTTTGCTGCCTTTAGAGTTTATATGGTCTTGATTGGCAAAATATTCAGGATTATCAACAAATACTTCTTTTAAATCAATTACCTTTAAATCTTTTGAAATAAACAGTTGGTCGGCACCATAACTCATACTGTCGAGAAGTTCTATATAAGAGTTTGAAAGGGGAAATTTTATGCCAATTAATTCAATTTCATTTTTTTGACATAAAGAAATAATTTCTAAAAGCGTATTTTGCAAACTTGTACTTTTAACATTTGTGGAAAATTGTTTTTTCATTCTATGTTTTACTCTATTAATTCTTTCTTGTTCAGATAATTCACTCCAAGTCTTTTTTGTTGAAAGACGCTTATGGGTATGACATATATTTTTTAGTTTTGCTTTTGAATAAGACTTAAACAAAGAAAAAACTTTCGGTTGAAAAATGGGTAAATAATACTTAATGTATTTTTCCTTTAGGTATTTGTAATAATTTGTATATGCGTTTGCAGAGGTATAGATTACACTTCTATCCAAATTATTGGTTTTCTCTTTATAAGGACTTAGGGTGTGGTCATCAACCGTAATGTATATTTTATCAACATTATAACCATTTTCCAATAAGAACACTAATTTTCTTTTCATATCACAATATGAGTCGCTACCTGCCGAAAAGTTAAACACACCGTATTTTGCCGGATATTTACCCATTCGCTCTCCATGAGAATCCGATAAAATAAATGAATTGAATTTTTTGTCCGGATATTTTTCATAGCTACTATAATAATAATTTTCAGCAAACAAAAAAAGAATCGTATTAAAAACTAAAATTACAGCAAGAATAATAAATATGTCGTACAAAAAACGTTTCATGCGTTACTTTTAAAATTGAAAATAAATAAACTCAAGATTTTCATCGAAATTACCAAAAAAACAAATAACTAATAAAATTATTAAATAACTTAACAACCGAATAGGCTTTGACCTGATATTTTTCATGTTTTCTAAAGCATATTGTCCTTCTCTTCCTTTCCATTCGATTAAGATAAAGATTACAACAAAAAACATTGTTGCTAAGGCTCTTTTCATTTTATCAAAACTTGGCATTGAAAAAAGAGACGAAGAAAACATATCAGCGATGTAGCTTAATGCATGTCCGATATTTTCTGCTCTAAAAAATATCCAAGCAAACACTGTTAATCCGAAGGTTAGCAACATTAATGAAAATTCCTTTAAATTTGGGAATACTTTTCCTTGTGCCACGGTATCTAAGTGTTTTCGATTTTTATTGCTTAATAGAAGCGGTAAAAAATAGACGGCATTTAACGCTCCCCAAGCAATAAACGTCCAATTAGCACCGTGCCAAAACCCGCTGACAATAAAGATGATAAAAATGTTTCTAACTTTCTTCCACGTTCCTACACGACTTCCGCCTAAAGGAATATAAAGATAATCTCTAAACCAGCTTGACAGTGAAATATGCCAACGTCTCCAAAATTCCGCAATATCTCTTGAAAAATAGGGGAAGTTAAAATTTCGCATCAGATTGAATCCAAAAAGCCTTGCTGTTCCGATTGCAATATCGGAATAACCGGAAAAGTCTCCATAAATTTGAAAGGTTAAAAATAAGGCTCCTAAAACAAGCGTACTTCCGTTCATATTTGCCGAATTATTGAAAATTTGGTTCGCAAACTCAGCACAATTGTCGGCAATTACTATTTTCTTGAACAATCCCCAAAGAATTTGTCGCATTCCGTCAACCGCTTTGGAATAATCAAAATCTCGTTTTTTATAAAATTGCGGAAGTAAGTTTGTCGCTCTCTCAATGGGTCCTGCAACCAAATTAGGGAAAAAACTAACAAATGCGGCAAATGCGATAAAATCTTTAGTCGGCTCAAATTTTCGTCTGTAAACATCAATGGTATAACTCAAAGTTTGGAAAGTGTAAAAGCTGATACCAACGGGTAAAATGATATTCAATGTGTTGGGTTTAATTTCTCGTCCGAAAAATGAAAAAGCAGCTATGAAGTTATCTACAAAGAAGTTATAGTATTTGAAAAATCCTAAAAATCCAAGGTTCACAATAATACTGACCCATAATAAAATTTTTCGTTTCCGCTGATTTTTCTCCTTACCTAAAAGGATTCCCATGAAATAATCAACGACAATGCTGAATGTGATTAATGATAGAAATCTCCAATCCCAACAAGCGTAAAAGAAATAGCTTGCGGCAACTATCAAAAAATTTTGTAGTTTCAAATTTTTGTTTGTTACAAACCAATAGAGTATAAAAACTATCGGTAAAAAAATCGCAAAGTCAACCGAATTAAAAAGCATTCTTCTTATCTATCTTTCATGTTGATTCTTAGCATTGTTATTTCTTTTAGCATGATATAATTTGAATGGCAAAAGCACAATATTATATGGCTAAATGTTTATTTTATACATTAGTCTGTTTGAGGTAAAATTCGTGTTAGGTATTGTACTTCTTTCATGTTAGCGTTAACGTTTGATTACCTAAATATTCCCAAAACTCAAAATTTTGTTCTTCAATTGCTGGATGGTTCATTTGGAATCCTTCCGAAAAAATTTCTGAAAGTCTATTAAAGGCAGTTGTTGCTGTGATAATAGAAGGGGCATCGGATTGTTTATTGAAATAACAACATCTTTTTAGGCTCTTTTTATTCGTTAGTGCCAAAAATTGGGGAACAGCCAATAGAGTAGTTAATGATTCATAAAGTTGTTTTTTCGCCTTTTTTCTATGTCGTTTAATATTCGTACTGTCTTTTATTTCGCCCAAAATCAAATTTTCCCCATCATCACATACAATAATATCACATCTTTTTCTGTCTCTTTGAAAAGAATTAGGTAAACTTGTTACAAATTTTTCATACTTAGCAACTGTAACTGTCGCAGTTTTTGGATTAGAAAATCTTGCCGTTCCTGCTCCAATTTTGATATAAAGCACAATATCCTTTTTAGGTGTATCTTCAAGCTCGAAATATGGCTCGTTTGTTTGGATTACCAAATCTTGTGCAATACAAGCAGATAGTCCATAATGGGCAGTAAAATCATTTTTTAATAAGTTTTCCATTTTTGTCTAATTGACTGTAATTGTCGTAAATGTCATTTATCGTATCTGATAAAGCGTTGGTGTTTATGATTCTTTGGTTTTTAACTACTAAATCTTGAATTGTCCCTTCTTCTACCAGATAAACAGCCAACTTTTCAAATTCTATTTTTGCACCATCCACTAATTGATTACAGTCGTATGCTTTGATTAGTAAGTTTAGGTGATTTATTATATAGGGGCTGTGAGTTGAAAAAATCAAATCGATTGAATTAGAATTTGTAACAAAACATTTAGAAACCAAGTCGCTTATTAATTCGCATTGAGCATCAGGGAATAAACTTAGTTCGGGTTCTTCAATATGGATAAATAGTTTCTTTTTGATATCTCCAAGATTTTTAACCGGTTTAAAATCAGTTAAATTATCTGTTTTAGAAAGAAAGTTTAATAAAGACCTATTGAAAGCTTCTTCAAAATCAAAGTGTTTCGAAAAGTGTTCTGCTATTAATGTTAGCGGTATTGCATTTTGAGTTCCTGAGGAACTATTCTTAAGAGTTAGTTCATATTCTTTGCCTGTATCTTGAATGAAATATTTTTTACCTGACTGAACTTTTTTAACTGATAGCTTTAAATTCAAATAATTTATGTCAAGGTCTTTGATATTCTCTGAAGCTAAATCGAAGTCATTGTACACCTCATGGAAATAAAATCCTAAATAGCCACCTATAAGTGAAGCACCTCTTTCTGCCCAGAGTGGAATAATATTTCTTGTTTCCGAAATGAAACTAAGTTTGTTATAATATAAATCTTGTACTTGTACTAAGTCCTTGTTGCCGGTTCCTGTAAGTTTGTTTTTTGCAAAATGAAGTGTGTATTTTCTTTGATCTGAAAACTCAACTGTATAAATAATTTCAGGATTATTTTTTAAATATTCTTCAAATCCGCAATTTTTAAAATAGGTATCCATTCTAAATCTAAATGGACTTTTAGATACTTTACTTCTTTTAAGGTATGAACGAATATTGTGCATTTTGTAAAGCCACCGAAACAAAGCAATAGCTTTCATCAATGTACTTTTTCCACTTCCTGATTCACCTATTAAAACAGTTAATGGCTTAATATCCTTAATAAAAATATCTTTTATTGGACCTAAGTTTTTTATATGTATTGACTCTTTCATTTTTATTTTTCGCAAAGATAATTAATTGTTAGGTTGATTTTATTTTATGATTGTATTTTTAGTATGATACCCAACGTATAGTGTACAAAACAAAAATACAATATTCTCAAATATAAAACTTACAACATTTGTATATTATTTTTTATTATTAATAATTTCACTTTGCAAAGGTATATTATTTTTTATTACTATTCGATAAAAAAATAAAAATAATGGAAATACTGATTGTTAAAACTTATAACGATGTCAGCTTTTATGGATTATTTACAGTTGTTCGGCTTACTGTTTGTTCTTTTTTATCACTTTTCTGACTTTTTCAAAAATTAAATTGGGTAAGGATGTTACATCGTCAAAAACATTTTTGGGGATATTTCCTATGTCTTCAATGTCATTCTCTGTGAGATTTAGTTTTTTTATAATAGTGTCAAAATTACCTATTTGCATCATTTCACTATCCTTTAAAATAATTTTAATGGCTTCTTCTTTGGTAATTTCACCGCCTCTTATCATATTACTTAATTGTGGCAATCGTCTTGATATGCCAAATCTTTTTTCCCGAATAAAATTGCTAAACGGTTCGGCAATACAATCAAAATGTCTTGTATACTCGGATTCGGCAGGCTCAATCCAATCCATCTCTTTTTTTAGGATTTCTCCAATTTTCTTGTCTGTAGGATTATCCAAATAATACAAAATATTAACTTTTTTTCCAAAGCGCCCCATCTTAGTGTAAAGGTAGCTGGTGATAAAATTTAATTTCGGATAAATCAGAAAACGGTTAATCATTGTGTTGCTGATATTCTTGTTTTTTTTAAGAATAGCTTTTAATCTATCCTGATCGTAGATATTTTCCGATGTAAATGAATTTTGTTCCGTAGCAGCGTGTCCTAATAGAATCAAAGGGGTTTTATAGGCTTCGGAAATTTTAAGCATACTTCTTTGAATGCCAATACCGCAAACACCGCATATTTCTCCGGAAAGTTGAAGGACAGTTCGATAGAGATTATGAATTAATTCTTCGTCGTGTTTTACCCAAATGTGGTCAACCTTACATTTTGCAACCGAAGATTGAATATTTTGCTTTGCATAATCACTCATGAAGCCGTTATCATAAGTGTAAGTTAAAACCCTAAGATTGTATTTTTTGACAGCTAAATATAAAACGTAAGTACTGTCTTTTCCACCACTCAAAGGGACAAGAGCATCATAAATCCTTTTCTTTTTTTTAGCTTTTTGTAATATTTTCAACAATTGCGGCTCGCCGTATGGAATTATTGGTTTGTATGCATTGCAATAATTACAGACACCATTATTGTCTAAGACAACCCCTTCAATGTTATCATTTAATAAACATTTGGTACAAGTTTTTCTTTCCGATTTCATTTTCTGATTTTTTTATATAAACGCTAAGGTCTAATTTACGAAACAAAATACAATATTTGCAAAATTTAAATTTGTAACGTTTGTATATCGTTCCCTATTGTGTTTTTTATATTTCAATAAAATCAATCTGATATACATGATTTTAAGTTTTCTTTAGTGTCATGGTATTTGTCAGTTTAATCCTTTACAGTATCCTAAGTAAAAATGAGTAGGAATCAAAGTATCCGCTTTTAAACTATAAATATAATTTTCACTAATTACCAGTGTGTCACTAAAATATTGTGGTTTTTCAGTTTTAAAATCAAGTAATATGGTATCTCCGTTTTTCACATATTTTCCTGTAAAAAACTTATCGTAGAAAAATACTCCTGTCCAATGAATGTCAAATTTCCCATTTTCTCTAAGTTTAAAAGTCGCTTGATTCTGTGTTCCTTCATAACATGCACGAAAATCTACTTGTCCATATATTTTATCCAAATTAATTTTCAATGGATTAAATATACCATCCAAAAGAAAAACAGTCATAATCAAAATCGGAACGAATAGTTTAAAAGTCAGTTTTTTTCGTTGTTTTATTAGTCTGGGAATTTCAATTATAATCTTAACAATCAGCCAGAAGAATAAAACTGTAATTCCGAGAAAAAATAATATATTCCAAAATCCTCCGGGATTCCGTTCCCAAATTGGTCGAAATCTTATCAATCCGACGAATAAGATTGAAATAATTAGCGATATTTTAAGGTTTCTTGTCATATTTATTATTCGGTGTTTTTTACAATGCAATTTTTACAACGCTATTTACGCGAATTTTAACTGTCTTTTCTTCTTCTGAAAAGTCTATTAAATCTAAAACATCAGTCGGGTGAGCTAAAGCCGGAAACCATAGTTTAGGAAGTTCTTTTATCAGTTTAGCTATATAATTCTCTAATTGTTTATTTTCACTTTTCGTCATTTTTACTTTTGCAACTCTACCATTTGACAATATTTCAATTTCTATTGTATCATTATGATAATCATCGCTCTTGAATTTCGTATTGTTATTTAAAGAATCAAGAAGCAAAGATCTGACATAAGCAATACTAGCGGATTGTGTTTTGAATTTTTTTATGTCGTAAATTGCAGAGTCTGTAAGATTATCTGCAAAATGTGGCGACCAATAGTCAGATGGATTTTTAAATTCACGAATGTTGTTTTCACTCAATTTATGCTTAATACTATCTCCTTCTTTATCACAAATTGCCCATGATATTAATGGTTCAAGACTTTTATCAGGGTATTGTTTCATTGCAAAAAATCCCGCATAAACCTCAATGTTTTTAGTGCTTTTTGTGAAGTAATTGTTCCAGATTACAGGAACTTTCGATATTCCGGAAGGGAAATTATCTGTCGACAGAGTTGAAAGAAGATAATTATCATCGTTGATGAATGGATTAGGCAAGAAAATTTCACCGACTTTATATTCGCCTCGTTCTTCATCATAAACGCCATCTTGTTCGAGTTCCTTGATGTAAGGGAAAAACTTGATAATCCAACCCGATATGTAAAAACCATTATATTCGGTGGCGTTTTTATAGATATTTTGCCAAAATTCTTTATTCGGTTTTCCCTTAGAAGCTTTAATGAATTCAGATATAATGGGTTTTAAGTTCTTTGCCCAATTGGAAAGTCCAATTTTATCGAGCATATCCAATTTTTTCAAAATTGTTTGCCAATCATTTTTGGTTCCGGCAATAAGTATAGAAGGAATTCCACAACCGGATTCTCCAATATATTCAAAGGCTTTTTTATAACTTTCTAATAAAGCAATTTGATAAGTTGTTTTTTCAATGGCAGTTGTAGTCGTAAATTCAGATACTAAAAAGGAATAAAAGTCGTCATGGGTATATTTTTTTGTTTCATTAGCAAATGAGGCTATCAGATTTTTCCAATGTTTAGCCGAATACTCTAAACTATCATTTTTAACTGTGATTTTATCAGGCTTATCCTCAGTGAACATGACGTTTTTAAGAGCATCATAATGCTCATTGATATGAATTGATATGCCTTGACAAATTGCTAACCAAATGATATCAGGAGTTAAAACCAATGGACGATGATTGTCGTAACATTCCTGAATAGTTTGAATCAAGCCATTATTGAGACAATTAACTAATCCAAAGTTGGCTTGCTCATCAGGGAAAAACAGGATTTCTTTTCCGATTTTATTTTCAAATACAAGTTGTGCCGTATTTATTTTGAGTAAAGAATCAGCCATCTTGACGTCGTTTACTTTAAATGAAATTCCTTTCGGTTTTTTAAAATTAGTAATCAATTCTTTGGACTTCTCGTTGTTTACTTGCCCCTGTCCACAAAGAGTTAGAAAAACCAATGACCCTAAAATGATAAACTGTCGTATCATGATGCTTGTGTATTTATTTTTTTATGAAAACAACTTTACGAAATAGAGTAGGGTAAACCCTTATCTGCTTGCTTCCCATTTATAATTACCATTCATCCAAGTAAACGAGCCAATCAATTTACCGTTCACCAAATTACCCTTGTAAACCTGATTACAACTGTGGCGGGTAAAAGTAATGGAACCGTCGGGAAGAACTTCACCGCTAATTTTGTCGGTAGTACTTAGTATGGAGCCGGTGATTTTATTGCCGTTTTGCTGGATAATCAAATTACCCTTATGTCCGTTTGCGTTTACATTCCATGTTCCACTGAAATTTTCTTGTGTATCGCTTTCAGATGTAATATTCATGTAATCAAAATCTTTTAAAGCAATTTTAATGACCGAACCGTCTTTTTTGTGAATATTCACTGTTTGTGCTTGCAAGCACATTCCTGCGATGCCGAAAAGCATCAGAAAAATCATTTTTTTCATAACTCAATTTTTTTTATTATTAAATTTTTCGTTTTGCAAAGGTATATTATTTTTTATTATCGTTCGGTAAAAAAATAAAAATAATACAAACAAGTGTACGTTTTTTATAGGCTTTTTTAACGGCTGTGTGTGCAGTAAAGGATTGCGGGTGATTTCCTGTCAAGTTAGACAAGAGTTGAAGCGTTACAACTTTTATACCGTGTGTTAGGTGCAGGTAATTTGCCGTTTTTCAATTCATTTGCTTGAAAATGGGACTGACATTAGGTACATTCAACAATTATTAGGGCATTCCTCTGTTAAAACAACGGAAATTTACACGCATATAACCGGTATTTCCAAATCAAAAATTAAAAGTCCATTGGATTTTTTATAATTAGCAGCCTCTCATGTTGTGAAAAATGTGTGTGTTAGCACACTGTTAAAAATTATGAATTATTTTGTTGGCTTAGTCACTTTGCTTGTCCAAGAATTAAGAATTTTGGTTATTTGCGTTGTTTATGGAATATATTCTATATTTTTTAACACATTGGGCATCCAATTTTTTTAAAATTGAATTCATTTGGTAGTTACTATCCAAAATATAACATGCTTCTGCCGTGTATATCCCATGATAGTTCAATGCCTCTTTAATCTTTTTATAGAGTACTAAATCGATCCCCATGCCCGAATACTCGTTTAACAAACCCAAAATAAGAATTCGACCACTATTGACTTTTCGTTTATACCATAATAATTTCAAAAAACCAAATGGTAATAATTTTCCTCGTTTAACATGCTTTAATGCCTGATTAATATTGGGAATAGCAATAATAAACCCAATTATTTGATTATCTTTTTCAGCAACAATGGCTAAATCCAGAGGCGCAATCATTTTTAGGTCGTTTGCTAAGGCTTTAAATTCAGCCATGTTTAATGGCATAAAGCCCCAATTATGTTCATTGCAATTGTTGTAAGCTGGTCTAAGTTTTGCAAGGTCTTCATCAAAGTTTTTCGTTGATAATGAGCGGATTGAAATATTATTTTTAGCTAAATTTTCGTAGCTTCTTTCAAGAGTATTTTTATATTTGTACTCAACAGCACTTCCATCGATATGGTATGAAAATAAATCCATTGTTTTGCGGAATCCGTAAGTTTCGATTAAGTCAGCATAATAGTCGAAATTATAAGGCATTGAGACCATTGGTTGTTGATTAAAACCGTCAATTAGAATACCACATGAATCGTTTGTTGTAAGATTTGTAGGTCCCATCATCGAAGTTAATCCTTTAGATTTTAGCCAGTTAAAAGAGGCGTTAAATAGTTCACAGGCAACTTCTATATCATTAATTGCATCAAAAAAACCAAAAAATCCTGTTTTGTCTTTGTATATGTCTAAATGTGTTTTGTTGTAAATTGCAACAATGCGCCCTACTACTTGGTTGTTATTTGAGGCGAGAAACAAAGCTATTTGAGAATGTTCAAAAAAAGGATTTTTTTTGCTCAATGTCCATTTCTCTGAAAGATATAAAGATGGAACGTAGTATGGACAATTCTTGTAGAGTACATTCGGAAATTCGATAAACTGTTTAAGCTGTTTTTTTGTATTAACTTCTATAATTTTAAGCATTTTTCTCTTTATTCAATTGGATTAAACTTTCTAAAATACATGATGGTTGTAATATTCCTTCGTATAACACAGCATCAGGGCAGGCATCGCAAAAACCCATACTTTCGGGTGAAGTTCCCGGAGGATTTACAATATTGATTACCTGATGATTGGTCTTCTTAAAAAGATTGTAAGGATTTTTTATCAATCGCCACAAAATCCTTCTCATGGACTTCAGCATAAATGCCCCCATCATGATTTGGAAAAACGAAACATAATTACGTCCTTCATTGTATACATAAGAATAGTTCCCATTTTTAAAATGTGCCATTACCGTTGACAATTCCACCATGCGAGGATCAGCATATCCTAAGACTTTGCCACGAGATGCAAGCCACGCCGCTTGCACCCATTTAAAGTCAATATTTTTATCCCGGCTACCTAAATATGATGAGAAAGCAATATCCGGAAAGGCTGTTTTTAATACTGAGGTTAATTCATGAATAGTTGCTTCATCTTTTGTATCCAACACCTCGTTTTGTTCAAAACGGAACTCACGTTTTAAAATCAGAACCAAATAATCTGTTTTATCATTGTTCTCTTGAAACCACTCAACAATAGTTGGAATTTGAGCAATATTCTTTTGAGTTACTACGGCTGTAAAACCCAATTGAAGCTCACCCACTTTTTTAATCAAAGCTGCAATATTGCTTCTTAATGGATGCAATTGCGTTTCTTTTTCAAACGCAGGTCGGTTTAGCGTATCAACTCGAACAATAAACCCTGTTAGACCGGCTTTTTTGAGTTTTATGGCAGTTGCTTCATTTATTAAAATTCCATTGGTGTGTATAAATGATCTTAATTTTAATGATTTGGTAAAAGAAACAATTTCTTCAATTTGAGGGTGCATTAATGCTTCTCCGCCGGTAATGGTAATAATGCCACAATTGCGAATTCGCTTTAATTCAAGGATATCTGATTTAATTTTATCAAGTGGTTCGTGCACAACTTTAAGCCCTTCTCTGTCAATGCCTTTGTAACAACCAGGGCATTTCATATTACAATGTGTTGTTACCTCAATCCAACCGTTTGGATTATCGTTTTTAGAATAAGGCAAACGATACATTTTTGTATTATCCAGAACGTCATTGATTTTCATAATTATAGTATATTAGGAGCGTCACCTCTGTTAATAGATTTCTTATATACCAGATTGCCCACAAACATAAAAAGATAAACAAATGGTTTTTTCAAAAAACCTCTATTTAAAATGGTTCGTTTAATTATGTTTTTGTAAGAATACACCTCTTTATATAATTTCATGTAGGCAGTTTCTAACTCGTGAGGCGTAAAATTTTTGGGTTGAAATACGCAAGATGTAGCTGTGTATTTTTCGTAATCTTCGTGAAGCAATCTGCCTTCCCGTTTCATTTCTTTGTAAAAATTGGTTCCCGGAAGTGGAGTAAGAACATAGAATTTTGGTGCCGGGATTTTATTTCTAATAATAAATTTTGTCGTTGCTTTAATTGAATCAGGGGTGTCGCCATCTGTTCCAACAATCATTTCTGTAGCGGGTGCTATGCCTGCTTTTTGTATTTTTTTCAAGAGTTGCTCAGTTTCATTCACCTTAACCCAACTCTTATTTAATTTGTTTAATCCATCTTGCGAAAGGCTTTCGATACCCAGACTCAGAATACTACAACCTGAATCGGCGACAGCGCGTAATAAAGGCTCATTTTTTGCAATTAATAGAGTGCATTGACTTGCCCATGTCATTTTTAATGGCTTAATTCGTTTAGCCAATTCAAAAAGATATTCGGGATTCGATGCTATATTGTCATCAATGAGAAAGAAACGCTTGTAACCTAATGATTTTATGTGCATAATATCACGCATTACTTCGTCAATAGGTCTTGTTAAATATCGTCCTTTATAGATGCAAGCTATAGAACAATAGCTACAAACATGCGGACAACCTCTACCCGCCTGCACAGGAAGCATATACCCAATTTTTTTCTTTATGAGTAAATCGTATCGTGGTAATAGCTGATTGTCTAAAGAACTGAGTTGCTCGTCGTATATAGGCTTTATATTACCCGTGTTTTCAAAGTCAGATAATAATTTTGGCAATGATAATTCACCATCGCCAATTACAACACTATCGCAAAAATCTTTTACAAATTCGGGCAATATGGATACCATATAACCACCCAGAAAAACTTTTTTACCGCGATTTCTAAATTCTTTTGCAATATCTATTGCCCTAAAGATAGCATGTCCCATAGCACCAATACCTACAAGGTCGCAATCTTCATCGAAATCAATTTCGTCAACAACTTCAATCAAAATTTTTACTTCCCAATTGCTTGGAACATAAGCTGCAAGCAACGGTAATCCGAGTCCGGGTAAAAAAATCCGCGACTGTTTGCATGGCTTACCTGTATTAGTGCCATATTGTGTGGGTTGTATTAAAAGTACTTTTGGCATATTATTTTGAATCAAATATTTTCTTTTCGTATTGTTTCTTTACCTTATATGCTCCACTCATTAGTTTGAGTTGCATTGAAATAGGATATTTTAAATGGTGAATCAGATTTGATGGTCGAAATAGAACTCTTATATACATGCGTACAATTTCATAATAAAACTCTTGCACAGTCAATTTTTCCGGTTTTACAACAACATGTGCCAAGTCCCATTTTGCAAAATCATTTCTGCTTATAACTAAATCCTTTTCATCAAACATCATATCTGTTTTTTCCAACGGCGTTAAAGGCTGAATGTTCAAAAACCTAATTTTGAGATCAATCATTTTTTTAGTTGCACGTTCAAAATCTGCTTTATCCCAATTGGGCATTGCAATGACCGAAGCATAGCAATCAACTCCGTTTGAATTCAGAACTTCCATAGCTTTTTCGTTGATGGATGCCACAGTAGATTTATTAAGCGATTGCAGTTCATCATCATTAAATGACTCAAATCCTACAATAATTGTTCGCAACCCATATTGCTTAAATTCTTTTATGATTTCAGGGTTACTTGCAATAAAATCTGCACGTCCATAAATCAAATACTTTTTCTTTATTTTATGTTTTTTAAGTAAGCTGATAAATGCCAGCACTCGTTCTTTCGATACAAGAAAATTATCGTCAATTATATACACTTCCTTTTCCTTGATTGATAGTAGTTCTTGAATAACGTCTTCAAGTGGTCTTTCGCTGTAATTATCTCCTGTGATTTTTCTACAAAAGCAAAATGCACAAGGAAATGGACAACCAAATGAGGTTTTTAGCAAAGCAACCTTATTGTGAAAAACATAAAAATATTTAGCTCTGTATTTTTGAGTTAGTTCTCTATTGGGAATAGGGACTGAAAAGTCATATTCGGGTAGTATTGCCTCATTCAACTCTTCATTCAACCTTAAAACTCCATTTGGAAAAGATGCAGTTCCATTTAAATAATCAACTAATTGAGGAAAGGTATGAACTGCATTTCTAACCACTCTGTAATCAACAGCCTTATTATCTATTGCTTCCGGAACTTTTTCAATATAGACCCCTCCAACGACAGTAACTATTTTGGGGTTATATTTCTTCGCTTCATCACAAACCTCTATCATTTTATCAACATGTGTAATGTACCCTGTAACACACATAATATCAGGATTATACTTTTGTATAAAAAAAGCTGCTGTTTCTTTTTCAAGTATCAAATCAACGATTGTTACCTTGTGATTGGGTTCAACCAATGTTGCCAAAATTTCAAGTTCCAAAGGTTCAACAATCATTACATGCTGCAACCCTATGGTCTCTTCCGGTGGTGCCGGACGAACAAATAGTATATTCATTTTTAAAAACTTTTAAAGTTTCGGAATTACCTTTATGTTCAAGTTGTTTCTTAAAAACTTTAAGTATAAACCTAACCAGGCTATTCCGATGATAAATAAACATTTTTTTTAAAATTCGTTCCCCTCCTAATCTCATTTTTGGGACTTCTGCGGTTTGACCCAGATTTATGGTTTTATAGCCTTTTACAATCCCTTCCTTGATGATTCCGATAAGATTGTTATAATAGGCGTGATATTCATCTCTCTTTTCATAATTAATACCTCCAAACAAAAAAGAGTAAACATCTTTATATTCACATGTTATATGCCAAATTATTAGTTCCTTTTTTTTATTGTAATAGCTGGTTAATGTAAAGTTTTCCGGCAGATTTTTGAAAAAATCTTTGGATAAAACTTCAAGTTGAGTTTTAGATTTCTTCATTATATTGAGGTAAAGTGTATAATGTTCATCTGTAAAGGAACTGCATAATTCAGTGGTCTTGACAACGTCTTCGAAACATTTCATTGCCTGAATTACTCTCCTACGGTAAGGATGTCGCATTTTGTTCAAATACAAATTGAAATCGACAAAGTGATGTTTTACAATAAATGTAGGTAAAGCATTGAGTTGTATTAGTCGATGTTGATTGAGTGCTGATTCATAATTTAAACAAAGGATTAATCCTTTCTCATTTTTAATAATATAATCAACAATCGTTTCATAATAGTCGGAATCGCCAATCAATCCGGAAGAATCAACTGAAGCCGGCACACCAATAACACTCATCGATAATGTAAATTTGCTCCGAGAAAAAGTGAGCAAATTGATAGGCAAAGTATATACAATTGCTCCTGCCATTAAATTATTACGGTCATAAAGCAGATAATAGCGTTGAAAGCATTTATTGTATTTCTCTAAGTGTAACGAAAACTCAGATGTTTGATAATAGTCAGTAACCAAACTATCCCATAAATGCTTAATTGATTCAATGGATGACAATTTTTTTATGCTGATTTGACCATTATTGTACATTCTGGTATTTTTATTTTTATTACAACGTTGTGAGGCTGTGTGTGCAGTAAAGGATTGCGGGTGATTTCCTGTCAAGCCGCACCGCCTTGTTGCGGGCTACACAGTTTGTTGTCAGCACAGAAACGGCAATTGACATATAGTTTTTGTTATGTGTGGTTTTCATTTCTTTTGTCTCTGACTCTGTCTTTTATACTTACTAAAATCCACCCTGCGAAATATGATGCAGCAGAAATGAAAAATGAAAAAATAAATCCGGTAATAAATGAAAAGTTTCGTCCTGTGTCATTTATTACTTTACTCATTGCAGCTTCTTGCTCTTTAGTAATCTCTTGCCCACCAAAGAAGCCGTCTTTGTCAAGGTCGTAGCGGTTTAAGTCCCATTGATAATACATGTCAATGTAGGTAGCTCCTCCTACCAAAAACGCATAGCAGCTCAAAAAAACAATAACACTTATCCAGAATATCTTATTTCTCCTATTTGTAAATAATTTTTTTCTCAAAAGTATAATTGTCATAAGTCCTACAATACAGATAATTGACGGGATTGCAAGATGATATGGAATTGTTATTTTACTCATAAATTGGCATGTCTCCTATACATTTCATTATTCATTTTTGTCTTGTTACTGGTACAAAATTTGGCATCGCACTGTCCTCAAAAATCACACATAACGTCTAATTTACGCAACAAATATACACATTCGTATATCATTTTTTATTATTAATTTTTTCACTTTGCAAAGGTATATTATTTTTTATTATTGTTCGGTAAGAAATTTAAAATAATGGAAATAAGTCGTACGGTGCTTGTTCTTTTGATGGAAGAAATTTAAAAACTATAGTAGAAAATGCCTACGGCATGCTGTGTTATCAAGCCGAAGCAGTTTAGGATATTTGGAATGGGAAGGTGTGAAATGTTAAGTTATAACTACTTTTGATATGGGTTGAAATGCTTGAAATATCACTGAAACCCTTATTGCATATAGCCTTTGTTAGCCGTTCGCTCATTTAAAATCATTATCAATCCATTTTTATTTTACATCAAATACATCTCCATCATAAAGATGAATGATAGTAGTTTGCTCGTGAAATAATTCCTTAAATTTTTCAGGTGCTTCTGTATGAATAGGTATAATGCCGCTTTTGGGTTTGACTGTTTCTAAAACTGAATTCAGTGTTTCTAAATCAGCATGACCACTTGTGTGCATATGTTCAATTTCATATGGTTTCAAAAAATCATATAATGTTTCATTAAAAGCAGGTTTCTCACGATCCAAGTATCCGTCCCACATAGAATAATATATCTTAGTGTCGTTTAATTTAGAGTATTCCTCTAAGAGAGGCTTAAAGGCATCATTTGAACGTATGAGCATACAAAAACCATATCTATCTAAATATGATTTTAATATTTTATGAAAAGAAAAAGGGTTTTCCCCTTTACGTGTCAAATCAAAGAATCGTCCTACTGGATTTGTATTCTGTTTATAATCAATATCATAAAATGAAGTATGTTGCTTGTGGTTATTTGAAACTATTTTTAAAATTTTTGTTTGATAGTTATCGCAAACAAAGCAACGGTTTGCCTTTTTAGAAGCGTGGTATAGTGCAAATATTCTGTCTATGTTAGTAGAAGAAACCAAAACAAAGTTATACTTATATTTTCGGAAATAAGATTCAAAACCTCTTTGTAGTTCGTGTTCTGTTTTAATTTTATCTTTTGAGCGTTGAATATTTGTACCCTCTGAAATGATATAATTAATGTTTTGGGCGTAAGCTTTTAGAGTTGGAATAAGTCCTTTACTTCTAAATCCGTGTCCGCGAAAATCGCCCGTATGTAGTATTCGTTTATTATCAGCCTCAATAACAAACATATAAGCATCGAAAGCAGAATGGTCAACAAATAGCGGCGTAACGGTAATTTTTCCGATGGTAATTTTTTGTAATGGCTCAAAAGTATTGATTGTCTTAATGCGTTTAACAATTCTTTTATGTTTTTCTGCCTCGTTGGGGTCTGGTATGTGAGTCAATCTAGTTTCAAGACAATTAAAAATCTCAAGTGCAGTTTTTCCTACGTATATCGGTAAATCAGCAACCGTATCGCAAATTTTTCCAATATGGTCACTGTGATAGTGAGTTATAAAAAGTGCACTTTTAGAAATATCACCACAGGTTAATCCGTCTATTGGGCTTAATTTTTTAACTTCCGTTCCGGGCAACTGCTCGCCAAAGTCAATAAAAACCTTATAGCCACCACTTTCAATCTCGGTTATACAACCTCCAATTTGATTGGTTCCTCTGTGGATTGTTAGTTTCATTGATTTAAAGAGGTTTGAAAATCATATACTCGTTCTCCATCATATTTGAAATAAATATAGTGGCATTCAATTATATCATCTCCAACACTAAACTTCTGATTTGCAAATGACTTATCAGGGAAATCATCAGGCATAGCACAAGCAACACGAATTGTTAATGGTTTGGGAATGTTGCCTCCGAAGCCAAATATTTCATACCACTCTTTTCCGCTTTCAGAGCGTAATAGTTCACGAATAAACACCGCATACCGAATAGCTTGTTTAAGTGCATCTTTGGCTGCTTTTTTTTGGTTGTTTTTATATTTCACCTCAATAACTGTCAAATATGTAGAGTTACGACCACCCCCAGTTCTTGCAAGAATATCTATTTCACCGCCATATTGTTTTGCATAACTTAATTCCTTGTGGTTGCTTGCTTTTAAAGGCGTAGGCATTCCAAATCTCATGCTATCAAACATTACTGGTTGTATTCCTTTTACTTGCTTGTCAATACTATTGTCTTTTGAAAACTCTTTCAACAACAAACTTTGCACATTATGTTCTTCTTTTCCTTTGTTGTCTATTGTTCTGTTGCGAGAATATTCTCGATTTTTGAAAAAACTTCTGAACTCGCTTGCCTCCTTTCCTCTCCAAGGTGCTTGTTCTAACTTGATTCCACAATCAAAGTCACGTAAGTTATTCTCATATTTTTTATCGTCTGTTGTAAGAGTAATGCCGTTGTGCGTTGCTTCTAGTGTTGCAACACTTTGTCCACGATATCTAACATCAAGATAAAGGGTGTTTTTTGCTTTTATTATGTTTGTGGTTAAAATATAAAAGTATAGCGGTGGGTATTCGTAAAACTTGTTTCTTATTTCTTCAATAAATTCTTTGTTATCAATAAAAACAGTTACGTAATCCTTATAACGTTTTTTCCACTCTGTTTCCTTTGAAAGCAAATCTTGTGCTTCTTTAATTACATTATCAATATCCATTTTTATTATTTCGTTAATATTTTTTTCAAATTAAGTACCCACCTTGTCTAGTGCTTCTCAGAATGACCGCTAACAAATAGCGGTATATTTAAGTGTCCCCCTCTATTAGGACAGTTTTTTTATTTGTTAATATTTTTATTTTAAAAAGAACTTTATCTTTAATATTGCAAAAGTATACATTTTTTTGATACTTTCAATAGTTTTAGATTTTTTTAAAATCCAACACTTCGCTCTTGGTGCCGTCTTCCGAAACATCGCCCGAATGAACGATAATATCGGCTTTGGACAAATTTTTCAACAAACGGTGTTTGCTATGAGTGTCAGATAGGTGTAGAATTTTCATTTAATCTTTGTTTGAGATTATCGACATAGTTCATAATTATCTCACTTTTTAGGTATTTGTTAAACAATTAAAAGCGTGTCGCAAAGAGTTTTCATGGAAATCATAATTTGACAAAATTTGTATTAAGTCGGCAGGATTTTCCAACGCAATTTCCAATGTGCTTTTTCCTGTTTCATCGGTCAAAACACCAACAGCATTTTCGATTAATTTTTCAAGATAGAATTTAACCTTTTCGATATCGCCTATGTATGTGGCTTTCAAAAACATTTTTTTCAAACAATCGGTATAAAAATCCACATCAGTATCAATGCTACTTTCTAATAAAGTTGTTGCCAATTTCCAATTGTTTTTTTCAAGAGCGTCATCAAAGACAGCCAATTTTGACTGTTTTTTTGGTATGTAAATGCCGTCTTCATAGCAAAAATCTGTAGTGCTCTTGTTTTCGTATGTTTCATTAGCTAATGCTCTATCCAGTATCTTTTTATCCAAGCCTGCGCCATATTCGAGCAAGAGTTCCATTATTTCTTTGTTTTCTGTTTTTTTAGCAGTACGTATCGCAGAAAATGCAGTGCGTCGCCAAAAACTTTCGCGATTTACTTTTTTACCATTTTCCAAAAGCATTTTCAAGATTTCAAGATTTCCCTGCTCTGTCGCAAGTACAATGGACTTTGCTCCAAAATAAGTTGCTGCATTGATTTTTTCTTCAATCAATGCTTTTTCAACCTCACTGGCTTTACCAGTTTCTACTGCTTTGAATAAAATTTTGTTTATCATTTTTTTTATATTTATGTTTCAGTTTGCAGTTTATGTTCATTTTCCAGTATTGCAGGTAACGTATATTTTACGCACCAAATATACAACATTCGTATATCTAAATTTTTCGCTTTGCAAAGGTATAAATAATTTTATTATCGTTCGGTAAAAAAATAAAATATTTGCTCATTTTGATTTTGCTTAATAAAAGAAAGGTCGGGGCGTATCGCATACGCCCATTTTTATTTTCGGGAATTCGATTTTTAGCGAATGCAATTTTTTGGCGAATGCATTTTTTTTGGCGAATGCAATTCGCCCGTACGATAGGGCGTAGCGTAGATGAAATGTTTGATTTATCAGCCTGTCTGCAAAACCCGTGTTAGCTGTCGTTATTCCTTTTATTTCAGTTGTTTTAAGTCCACAATCATTGTATCTTCTTCGGCTGCTTCATTCATAAATATAACTTGAATTTTATTAGTCTTGATTTTTTTCACAAGTCCCTTGAAGTTTATTAATTCCTTTTCTAAGCGTATATTTACTGTGTCGTTATTTGTGTTTATTATTTTGTTGTCAAGTCCGAAAAGTTCATACTGATTACATGTTTGAGGAAGGTCCGGAAGTTGCCAATCCCAAATTGGGAATGAATAAATTTCCGTCCACTTGTTATTTTTATAGCTTACTAAATGCCAAGTATTAATATTTGATTGGTCTGCCCAATTTATAACGTATGAAACTTCGTCGGTTCCATCTCCATTGAGGTCTCCTTCATTTTTTAGGTAAGAAAGTCCTAATTGTTGTCCGCCGGAAAAAATATGCAATGTGTCAATACGTTTGTTGTCGGATACTACAAATGAAATTGGATTTTTCTTCACAGTAAGTTCAATAAGTTGCTCATAGTCGGTTAATCCTTCGTAGAATTTATTTGTTTCTTTGTTGTCAATTCCTGAAACAAAATGTTCTATAAGTTTCTCTTTTTTGCCATCTCCGTCAAAGTCGCCATTAATTACAAATCTATAGCCGAAAACCGGTTTTAATGTGTCTTGTTTTGTATTTGGATTTTCTTGTTTTAGCGTATCAGTATGAGATACAGTTGCTTCATCTTTTTCCTTTGTTGAGCCATTGTAGGAAACAAGGAATGTTGATAATAACAATAATGCGATTAATATTTTTCTCATAAATTCTTGTTTTTTTTATTTCAAAATTTTCGTAAGTTATTTTTTGTTGTCGTGTTAGTTATTTTTATTCAATTACGCTTATCCCAAGTTCTTTGCTTATTTTATCCAAATTAAGTTTTGCAGAATCCAAAGTTTTTGATTTCTGAATTGGCATAATCTCTTTATCATTAGAATCGTATAGTATCAGCCTGTAGTCAATATCCGTAATATCAACCGTTCTATTACTCTTACTGTATCCTCTCCATGCATTGTTTGACTTTTTAATGCCAATTTTCATGTCCGACTGAATAGTCATCCATTTTCCGATTGGAATAATTCCAAATATATTATTTGAAAATTTTACTCTTTTTTTATCAAAATCAACAAAAGTCATGGTTGAAGAAAATCCAATGAGTGCTCCCGGTAGGACTAAAATCAATCCGACTAATGAAGAATAGGTCATTATTAATCCGGAAACGAATAAAACAATCCCTGCCGATTTACCAATCGGTCCAAATGTTTTATCAAGCTTGTTTCTTTTTATCATAATGTATTGTGCCTACTGTTTTTTATTCATTTTTTTATAAATCGAACTTTTCAGCATTTTCTTTTCTTTGTCTTTTTCAATTTTTTTGAATACTTTATCGTAATCAATGTTAAAGTTATATTTTAATTCCGTTTCACCTAATTTGTCAAGGCAATATAAGTAATAGTTTAGTGATTTTTTAGCGTTTTTCTTGTCAAACATTGCGGTTAACCAAAATAATTGTGCTGCAAAGTCATGTACGCCTAAATCGCTTGCAATGTCTGCATATTCAAATACGTCTTTTAGCAAATTTTCTTTTTTTTCAAATAAATTGTTGATTTCTTGCCGTCTAAATAATAGATATGCTTCTTGTCCATTGCTGGCTCTAATATCCATGTGATATAAAGGGTTGTGTTTGTATATCTCAATTTTTGCTTTATCCCAGTCTTCACGATCAGATGAATTGATTGTTTCGTAGGCAATTTTTTTAGTGTTTTCAGAATAATATTTTTCGTATAATGTCCACGATGAATTTGGATAAACACTTAGTATCTCATTGTAAATGTTGATAGCTCTTTGATATTCTCCTTCGTCGTGTTCTTCGATACCTCTTTGAATCTTTTTATATAAATCTTCATTGAATAAATTTATTCTAGAGTTTATTTCTTCTAAATATTTATTAGAAATGGTTTGCGGATCAGTGAATATTCTAATAATTTCAATGTATTTTTTTGCATAATCTAATTCTCCTTGCGAAACCAAAGCGAATATTTTAGTAATAGGAATTAGTTGATTTCCTGCACTCATCTCCATTACTGCTCTCCAATAGTTTTTATTTTTACTTGTTAATTCGTCAATATTTTGTATTTCGTTGAAGTTTGTCTTTTCAATTAACTTTCCAAAATTTACAACTCCTTCAAATTTAGCTTCTGTGTTTACTTCATAGGCAGTTAAAACAGGTAATACTTCATTAATGGCATACTCTTTATTTAACCTAAGTTTCGTTGCTAAATCCGCATTTTTATATTCTGTGATTTTTTGTTTTACCGGGTCGATATAATCTTTAAAATCACTGGTTTTTTCGGTGTTTATAGATATAAATAAAGGAAAATCAACCAATTTTGTGTTTTCGATTTTCAGTTCGTTTAAATCGGAAAGGATTTTTGTTTTTAAGCTGTCATTATTGTCAGGGTTTAAAAAGCATTTATAAGTTGGGTTCCCTTGTTTGTGGACAATGGCAAGGATCCCGATTTTTTGTGTTGTTGGAAGGTCTTTAAAATTGTTTTTACAGTAATCTACTATTAAACCAATTGATTCAATAAACTTTTCTTGGTCAACATTTACGTCAGCAATGTTTTCATTTTCAATTAAGTTGATTGTTATTGCTACTTCATTATTCTGAGAATAAGTAATGCTATAACACATAAAAAGTACTAATAATGTTAAGATTTTTGATTTCATTTTGATTATTTTTTAAGGTTAAAACTGTTTTTAGAACACAAAATCTCGTCTTTTGAGTAGGTGTTGTTACGGATAGATTTTCTGTTTGAATACTTGCAAGATAGTCTGACGAGAAACATAGTTGTTTAATTGATTCCATTTTTTTTATTACAATTTTTATTTTGCAAATGTATATTATTTTTTATTACCGTTCGGTAAAAAAATAAAAATATTTCAGTGAAAATATTCAGTTAATTACTAAAAATGATTCGAAATGATGACATAAAAACATGAAGATACACTTCGTTTATCAACCGAATAGATACGAAAAACTGTATTTAGCGATAAGTTAGAGCTTGATATATAGTAAAATACGTCATAATAAAATAATTTAAAATAAAATTAACAGGAAAGTAAAAAAAATGTAAAAACAATAAAAAATATTTGTACATTTGCATCGCCGATTCTTTCACATTTTGTCTAATGGGCTTCGCAGAATCTGAAAGTTCGGTGTCAAATTTGTAAAAAATAGAAGCCCACTAACATATATTGAATATTATGACAAAGAAAATTATCATTTCGTTGGTTTTTACCATTCTCTTTGCGAACCTAAGTTTCGCTCAAACATTACAATCAAAGAAGATAGAGTTGCCCGGTGAAGGTGGTCCGGGGTCTGTCCAGTTTAGCTACATCATGTCGGCAGACGACAACAATTATTATGTTTTTGGTAGCGAGCGAAAGGGACACTATGTCTATGTAGTTAACAAGGGGCTGACAAAAGCCACTAGAAAAGTGTTTCCTGCAGAAAAAGGAACGGATCTCTTAAACGCTTATTTTACACCGGATCACATTATTTTGTTGTTGTATCGCTACAATAAGAAAGCGTCTAAAATGGAAATACTAAAAAAGACCTATAGCAAAAGCGGGTTTGCACTGCGAGACCAAAAAGTAATAGCCTCTTTTACAACTATAGCGGAAGACCCCTTGTTTTATTCGTCTATTTCTCCCGATAAAACCAAGACCGGAATGCTGTTTATGGTAGCTGCCCAAAAGCAAAAGAAAACTTACGAATACAAACAATTCTATGCTGTTGCATTCGATGAAAACTTGGAACAAATATGGGAAACTACCGAAGATTTAACTTTAAGTAATAAAGTATTCTATCTTAAAGAGATTGCCGTAACTAACAATGCTGAACTCTACGTCAATTTTCTCTCTATGCCGCCGGATGAAAGAAAGCCTGCCAATAAGAATTCTTATTTCGACCTATTCAAAATAACCAACGGAGAAGCGGAACAATTATCTCTTCAAACAGTAGATGGTGAAAAATTAGTTGACGTAAAAATGAAGGCTTTGCGAAATGGAAATCTGATGATTAGCCAGTTAAAATATAGAAGCAAGAAAGATGATTACCCTACGGATATCTCAGCTATTCTTATTGATGGTGCCAAATTTGAGGCAAACGATGAAGATGTAAAGGAAATTATTCCCATGGATAAGAAATCCAAAGTAACCATGATTTATTTTGGTGCCATGCCTACGAGGTTATCCTACGCTTTGTATATTAAGTCTATGGAAGAATTAGACAACGGAGATGTTGCTATTATCGCGGAACAAAGATACGCTATCAATGTTGAAGGACAACGTATCTATTACAAAGGGGACGTACTAATGGCTTTTGTTGATAAAGAAGGCGCTATACAATCTATGAGCATTTTGAAAAAGTTCCAAAAAGTATCAGGCAACGCTTTAGATGCTTTTATTTCCGTTCATCCTTTTGTGTACGGTAATCAATTAGGGCTTCTCTATAATGAATCGTTGAAGAATGTTCAAGGTAAAGGAGGTGATAATCTCTTTGAAGCCTCATTGCTGAAAAAAGGCAACAGAACCATGGTGTGTTATATGCAAGCACCGGGAGAAAATCCTACCATTACTTGTCTCACAGGGAATAAGGAAGCTGATGCTTTGTTGAAACAAATCTATGTAGATAAGAACCGAGTTGTACTACTTACGAGAAATACGAAACAGGTATATATAGAAGTAGTAGAAATGCAATAATTATGAAAAGAATACTTGTTTTAGTTTTCTTCATAACTTTATCGTCGCAGGCTCAGCCGGACTTCAATTATTACAAAGGACTTCAATCTGAAGGAGAAATGCCGCAAGCCTTTAGAAAAGTGCTTGCTTCGAAAGGAGATAATGCAATTAAATCTGTTTTTAAAAGCGGGAAAATTCTATATGGTACCGTATTGAATCGGTATGTGGAAAAGATATTGGACAATTTGTTGGTTAATAATCCCTCCTTGCGTAGCGAGATTGCGGTTTTTATCGTAAAATCTCCTGTAGTTAATGCTTATGTTACTGAGGAAAAGTTAATTTTTGTGAATGTCGGTTTGTTGGCACAAGCTACTAATGAAGCTGAAATAGCTTTTGTGTTAGCCCACGAAATGGCACATATTGTCTGCAAGCATGTTCCATTGAAAACAGAAAGTGGAATATCTTTGGAAAGTTATTTGAGCAAACACAACCGCTCAAGAGAGCAGGAAAACGAAGCCGACAAAATAGGTATAGAAAAGTATTACAGTGCTTCCAAGTATAGCTATCAAGCCATTGATGGTGCTTTCGATGTGTTGCAGTACAGTTATTTACCTTTTGACAATATTCCTTTCAAACGTTCCGAAGTGGAAACCGACTTTTATAGCTTTCCCGATAGCTACTTTTTGACCAATATCAATCCCATCAGAAGTAGAGAGGACTATGTGGATACCTTGAGTACTCATCCCAACATTCTAAAACGTCGTACTGCTGCTAAACATATTTATGGCAATCGAAGTGATGAGGGGCGTTCTCTTTTTATTCAAGATGAGGACTTATTTAAGCAGGTACGTATGCTGGCACGTTTGGAGAGTATTCATCAATATCTGATATATCATAGCTATGGGAATGCTTATTATAATGCTTATTTGATGTTGCAGGAGATGCCTGACAATGTTTTTTTGTTTAAAGCAAAAGCTATTTCTCTTTACGGTTTAAGCAAACATAAAAAAGACGGTTCGTTGTGGGATGTCATTACCAAACCGGCGAAGGTCGAGGGAGAGAAGCAGCAATTGTATCACTTTTTAGGCGAAACTAATCGGAAAGAGTTGAATGTTCTTGCATTACGTTTTTTATGGCAAGCACATAAAGCGCAACCCGAAGATGCTTCGCTACTTGCAATGTGTGAGGATGCCATCAGGGATATGATATCTTCCAACAAATTAAAACTGAGTGATTTTTCAGATTATGGCATTAAGGATACTTTGCTTATAGACACTCTTGTTACAGAAAAAATAGATACTTCCGTAGTCAAGAGCAAATACGAACGTATCAAGACTGCGTCGAGCAAGAAGGTAAAGCCTTTGCCTACATTTCAAACGGTCAACTATATGTTGGTAGATTTGAAGCAGGATGACGAGTTTGTGAAATTGGTAGAGGAGATAAGCATGAAGATAGAAGATGAAATGGTCTTGCAGGTTATTGATACGAAAGGCAAGATGGTTGACCCTAGTAAGGGAATCTTTATTTGGGAGCCTTCTTATTATTATGTAAAGAAAGAAAAATTAGTTGACTCTAAAAGTTTCAAAGGTAAAAAAAATATAGCAAAGGCACTGACTCTTTCTGCTAAACGACTAAAATTTTCTTATCAAATATTTAATGGTGATAGGTTGCAGTATTATACGACGGAGGAGTATAACCACTTTTGTGAGGTCAAGGATTGGATGCAGGATCTTTTTAGCATTGGTGCCGATATGATTGCTTATCGTCCCTTGGGAGAGGACAATCATTTGTCTCAAAATTGTCAATATATTCTTTTTACCTCTACTGTGGAAAGACCCGATAAGTTTGTTACTTATTTAAAATGTCAAGACCTTGCCTTGTCGTTACTTTGTCCTATAAGCATTCCTATGTTTGCGTTTAAGTTTATGTTGCCGGAAACCGAGGTAATCACGAGTCTAACTGTTATAGACAAGAAGACCAACAAGGTGATGTATTCCTCTTCGCAGAGTTTTGCCGACATTAATTATGGCAAGCCTGCTATGTCTGCGTTTTTTTACGATTGTTTTTATATGATGAAGAAAGGAGGAAAAGATGCTAAAAAGAAGAAGTAAAACTTGTTTACTGTGGGTGGTTCTGTTACTGACAACAAGTCAAATTCTTTCGGCTCAGAATACTGGTTATATGGGGAAGCATTTTATTTTCAATATGGGAGTAACTTTTTCGCCGGCTTGGAGACAGCCTAATTTTGCCGAAAATCCTAAGTTTCACAATAAATGGTATTCTTTTAACTATACTTTGTCGCCCAACCTTGAGGCTATTGTATGGAAATGGGGTACAGTCGGATTGTCGTATCATTATTTTGAGACAAAATACGCCCATAAGCATTACGTTTTGGATGATCGATATTTTGTAGTGGAGACAATAGAGATAGGTTTACCTATAAAATCGCACGGCTTTGGAGTGTTTTACAAGCAGTATATGAACGATAATAGCGGGTATGCGCCTATGGGATTATATTCCAAATTTCAGGTTGACGGTTTCTTTTATAAGGCTTATGGCATGGGGGGGGCGTTTTTTAGGGACAATAATTTTGGGTTTAAATACGAATTAGGCGATGATTTTTTATTTTTCAACACAATGCGGGTTTCTATTGGCTTCTCGATGGGAGGAATGTTCAAAGGAATATCTTTGTTGGGTAATTATTTTTTTGGTTCTCGAGAACAGACTGTTGAGGTAAATCGTCGTATTTGGAGTCACTATTGGGTTGGTTTTAATCTGAATGTGGGTTTGCTTGCATTCTAAAAAAACTTTTCGTATTTGGGGAAAATTTGAATGTTTAGGCGAATGCAATTCGAAGGAGCGGTGGGGCGTTGAGCATACACCCGTATTTCAGGCAGTTTCTTATCCATTGATACAAATAGTTAGAGTGAACTACAATATTTGAATACCCACAGGAATACAATATTGAGGGTATGTAGTTATTTCTATTCATTCGTATAATAGTTTATTAGATTAATAATTTCTTTTTTGTGTGCTATAATTTGATCTTTTTCCCATTTGTTATTATCATCATAGCTTTCAAACATTACAAGCCGTTTCAGGCTTGAATTGTCATTTTGAAATCTTTTCTTTTTTTCGATTGGATTCTCTTTATTGCCTTCTGAATTTTGTGAAGTGGATATCAAACACAAATTTCCAATACCATTGCAAATATTTTCATCAATGTCATGCAGTCTGGCGTTTGCTTGCGAGAGTAAATGTTCTCTCGAACTTAATTGCCTAAATTTAAATGAATTAAATAATCCTTTTTGAGTAAATATTTTTCTTTTCAGTTCATTTAATTTGTCAAAATTATCATCTGCAAATGTTTCTTCTCCTTTGATGTTTTCAGCATATAATTTCCACAATAAATAATCAATAAAATAGAGATTAAAGATAGTTATATTAGGGTAGGACAAATTATCTTTATTGAATTTGATTTTTGCAATATTGAACAATTTTATTGTATAACTACTAATTTTAATATTAGTTTCGAAACTTTTCATAATCTCTTGCAACCAATTATTGTAAGTGTTTGTAGAGTCGGAATAATACACCATAGCTTGTAGCTTTACTAACTCATCATCTTCTTCAAAAGTTTTGATAGTTGTATCAAAATCAGAATTCATTTTTCTAATTCCCCAGTTTTGTTTGTTAGCATCTGCATCTGTCAAATCTTGTTTGATTACATATTTATCAAATAACAATCTGTATTTCAGTAGATTGAAAATAAATTGTTTCGGTTCAGGGTTAATTTGATTAAATTGTTCCACAAGTTTTTTATCATCAAGCAAAACCGCATTGTTATCAATCTTCAATACTTGTAAAAGAAAATTCGGAAAATCAATGATGGACCTATATTTATTCTTAATTATGTCCTCTTTTTTGGGAAAATCGGTAGTTATATTGTGTTTTTCAATAATGCTAATCAGTTGATTATCTTCCTTAATACCCTCGTAAATTTTATTGTCATTATCTACATCATTACCTATGCAAACTGAAACTTCTTCTAAATTTTCTGCATTTAAATCTCCTTTGTCGGTAAAAAGTTTTTCTCTTTTACTCTTTTCAAAATTAAAATAGATATAATCACTCATATCGGAACAAGCATCCCAAATCTCTGCAAATTTTTCTTGTTTTTTAAGAGTTTCATTACTATTTGTTATTTTCCCCATTAAAAGAGCCTTTACAATTTCATGCTTTTCCAACTGTTCACCACGACTATTCATTATTTCAAAATAATGATTTAAATCTGTATCCTCAGGAACTTCAACGCGAAACACGTAAACATTTTCATAAAAGTTTTTTGCAAAAGTGTCAATGTCAATTTTTCTCAACTCCTCTTGAATAATTTCAATTGCATCTTTAAAACTTCCAGTGCCAATAATATTTAATTCATTAACTTGTTTCTGAAAATCTTCTTGTTTCGTATTGAATAGCTTTTCAATGTACATCTGGACTTTCTTACGAGAGTCAAATTTAAGATTTGAATCAGGCACCGAATTGACAGTTAAGTCTTGACAGTTTTTTAGGACAAGATTAATTAACGTTAGGGTTGTATGACGTTGCTGTCCGTCAATCAATTCAAAACCACCGTCTTCTCGCTTAAAACAAACCAGCGAACCAAGATAGTAAAATTTGTTTTTGCTGTTTCCGGTATCACTGTTTTCAGCCGGGAAATACTCTACAATATCTTTGATTAATTGCGAAATTTCTGCTTTCCCCCATGCGTAATTTCTCTGGTAGCGTGGAATGATATAACTGTCATGTGCTAAAATATCTCTGATGTTTATTGCACTATTTCCCATCGTTTTTTAACTTTGATTGTTTAGTTTCTCTATCCACTTTTTTATTTCACACACTATCTCTGCTGTTTTGTTGCGAGAGTCAAATTCATTCCAGCCAAACCAAGACTTATCCGTTTTTTGCAAATTAAGTTCATGGATGTTTTCCTCGAGTTTGGTTATATCTTCACATAAATGTTTGTAATGCTCCTGTCCACCAAATCCATACCAATAAGGGTTGTCCTTATCGCCAATAAAAATATAGATACTGTGGTTTAGAAACTTACAAGGAATTAAATAATAATTTGGGTAGTCCTTTTGATCTTCTATTGTTAGACCTTGTTCGGTAAGTTCCTTTTTTAACTTATCGTAAAATCCATCTATAAAATTAGCTATCCTACCAATACCTTTAACAAGTTTATTGTTTTCTATCTTATATGTTTTGTATTGATAAGTTCTCAACGCATCTGGAGTTACAGCATCATTAATCTCTCTAAAAACTTGTAGAGCTGAACTTTTCAGAATCGTTTCCGAAGTAATTCGCTGATTTTCACAACGAATATAGTATGCAAGTTTATAAAATGCTTCGTAGTAATTTTTAAAATCACCAACAAAGCCAAACTTGTCAATAAATGCGATTAATATGTTTTCGTAAAAATTTTTTACTTTTTTATCTCCGCTTCGCCCTGCTCCTGAGTAATTGCGACAATAATTTTCATAAAACTCTACGAATTCTGGGATTTCTGCTTTTATAGTGTCTTCTTTATTGAAATCAAATAATTTTTCACGTTGTGTGATATAAAAATCTACATATTCAAAAAAGCGTTTTCCGTTGATTATTGGGGATGTGATTTGAAATGGAAAGGTTTGTGCTATTTGTAAATTTCGCAGGAATTTATCGTTTTGAGCATTTTCCACAAAACCGTCCAACATTCTCATGGCACTTTCATAAGGATATTGTTGCTTTTGATGTAAAGAGATACCTTTAAATTCATCAACTTCTGCTTTGGTAAAATCATATTTCCTAACATTTTTACTCCATTTGCGGATTTTGAAAAGATGATTACCCAATATCGGTTTTAAACTACCATTATCAATAGATGTTTCCCAACGTTCAACGCATTTTTCTTTATTTTCTTCGCTATCAAACTCCATTTCTCGCAAATGAAATGCTTTTAACAAGTCATAAGGTTCAAGGTCTTTGCCTCTTGCATTTTGAGAGTCAAAAAGTTGAAAGGCTTCGTCTTGTTGGAAAACTGTAAAAATCACAAATTCACATTTGTCCAGCATTTTACTTTTAAAATCTTCCTTATCATCTTTATTTTCAAACTTTGTTTTAATCCATTGATTAATAATTCGATAGTTATAAACAATGTTGTTTTTAGAAATGGGGTGGTTAAATTCCTGTTTGAGTAATAGTTTATCAAAGCTACTATCTAATGCTCTTAATATTAATGAAATAGTGGTTAGTCGTTGCTGTCCGTCAACAATATTTTTATCTTTATCCTTATGTAAAATGACATTTCCAATTCTGTAATCTTTATTTTTTACAATTACAAACTCGAAAATATCTTCTAAAAGCTGAATTACGTTTTTCTCTGTCCATTTATAAGGACGTTGATAAGGTGGAATGGTAAGGGATTCATCTAATAACTTGTTTAGATTAATTATCTGTTGTGTGGGTGTCTGTGTTTCTCTCATATTCTCCACGTTTTTTTATGTTCATTTTTTTATACCCACTTATTTAAAAATAGACGTTAAGTAAGCAGTGCATTCTTCGAAGGTCTTAAAGGTCTTATCACGAGGTATTAAACCGGGGATAACATCCATTTTTTCTAACATATACATTGGCTGTGGTTGGATAATGGTCATTAGAACTGTTACTCCTTTGTCTTGCAATTCTTTTATGGCAGTTTCCATCGCATAAAGTCCGGATTGATCCATAAAAGAAACTAATTTCATTCTGATAATAACAATTTTAACATTTTTGGGTATGCTGCTCATTACTTCTTGAAAACGAGAAATGGAACCGAAAAAGATAGGTCCGTTCAGTCGTTGTATGTAAATTTGATTACGGATTTCGTCGGGCATGTCTTTCTCATCATCCCAAGGCGATTCTTTGTCGAAAGTAGTCATTGCACTCGATTCGTAGCCGCTTTCTACCAAGTCGCTGGCACGTTTCATAAAGAGTATGCATGCGATAATCATACCGATAGCTACTGCAATTAATAAATCAACAAAAACGGTTAGTAATAAAACAGTTATCAATACGATAGCATCGGCTCTCGGTATTTTAAATAAATCTTTTAATCCTTTAAAGTCAATAATTCCAACACCTACTGTGATGAGTATTCCCGCCAATACCGATAAAGGCACATATTGCACATATTTTCCCAGACCGAGCAATATAGCCAATAAAAGTAAGGCATGTACCATACCCGATAATTGTGTGCGTCCGCCACTTTTGATATTAACCATCGTACGCATGGTAGCACCTGCACCCGGAATGCCGGAAAATAAGCCGGCTGCCATATTGCCAATGCCTTGTCCGACCAATTCTTTATTGCTGTTGTGTTTGGTTTTTGTAACATTATCGGCGACTACCGAAGTCAATAGTGTGTCGATAGAGCCTAAACCGGCTAATGTCAAGGCAGGAATTAGCGTGATTTTCAGCGTTTCGAACCAATTAATGCCGGCTAAGGAAAATTTAGCGAAAAAGGGAATAGGTAATCCGGACGGAATTTTTCCTATCGTAAATACAGGGTTAAATTTGATAAAAATAGAAATAATTGTAACGACAATTAAAGCGATTAAAGTAGAAGGGACTTTCTTAGTAAGTAATGGAAATGAATAAATTACAAGAATAGTTAAAGCTCCCATAAAGAATGCTGATATTTCGAATCCTTGTTGAATTTTTTCGGGAAATTGTAAAATCATATCTATTATTAAAACGGGAGATTTTAAACCGAAAAGCGGATAAATTTGCTGTAATATAATAATAATACCGATTCCACTCATAAAGCCCGATAAAACAGGGTAGGGGATATAGCGGATATATTTTCCGATTTTAAATATGCCAAATAAAATTTGAAATACTCCACATAATATTCCCGTAATTGACATGATAATCAAAACGTGTTCAATGCTAGCGGGAGTGGTACTTGCCCATATACCCGATATTAAAGAGGCAGTAATGACAGTCATAGGTCCGGTAGGTCCACTGATTTGTGAATGTGTCCCTCCAAACAAAGATGCAAAAAAGCCTAACATCATGGCACCGACCAATCCTGCTAAGGCACCATAGGCACCAATATTTGGTATCTCACTACTATCTATAACTCCAAAAGCCTGAATTCCAAATGCTAAAGCTAAAGGTAAAGCCACAATGCCGGCGGTTATACCACCAAAAATATCTCCTTTAAGGTTTTTTGTGAAAAATGATTTCATACGGTAAATTTAATTGTAATTATTAATGATGATTTTTTACAAAAATACCACTTTATTTTGAATCGGGGAATAGAAAATGGAAAATAATTTATCTTATATATAAAAAAACGATTACTTTTGCATTTATAATTTTTTATGTATATGAAATTGAAATTAAGAAATAAATGGGAGGCTATCCTATCGCATCCTTTGGTGTTGAAAACTCAAATATTATTGAGAAAAGTTGTTTTACCCGGTTTTGACGGCGTTCCTATTTTTGATGTATTGGTGTTTTTTGTTAAAGGATTGATAAAAGGAGAGTTGTCGAGAAGAGCGTCGGCTCTTTCTTATAATTTTTTTATGGCACTTTTTCCGATGGTTCTTTTCTTTTTTACCATTATTGCTTATTTGCCGATTGATGATTTTGTGCCTTTAGCCTATGAAATGATAGAAAGTTTTTTACCCCAACAATCTGTTGACTTTGTGAAAGAAACCATTGACGGTATTTTGAAAAAGAATGGAGCTTTATTGTCATTTAGTATTATATTTACTTTTTATTTTGCTACAAGGGGAACGAATGCCATGATTTCGGAATTGAATGCTACTTATCATGAAATAGAAACAAGAGGATATCTGAAACAAAAATTAGTCGCATTATTTATGCTTTTTGTGTTGATACTCTTATTTATAACAACGATAGCAATCAGTTTAGGTGTTAGCCAATTCATTGCTTACAATGCAACACACGGTATCATTCAGTTTACTTGGTATTTGGTTCTCATTAAATTTTTTAAATGGGTATTAATAGTAGCACTTATGTTTTTTGCTATATCAATAATTTATTATTTTGCTCCGGCAAAAAGAGAAAAATATCGTTTTTTCTCAGCAGGTTCTTCTTTGGCTACTATTCTTATTATATTGGCATCTATAGGTTTTGATTTTTATATTAGTAATTTTTCACGCTACAATGCCATTTACGGTTCCATAGGAGCTTTAATTATTTTATTGATATGGATACAGTTGGTATCTATGATTTTATTAATAGGTTTTGAGCTGAATGTAAGCATACTCAACGCTCGTAAGAAAAAGATAGATGCTATTAATTAAACTCGTCGGAATCGCAACTCGGTATCAATATATAAACTTTATCGTTTCTACGGACAATTTCGTTGGTTGGAATAGAGCAGCTCATTCCTTTTTCCGCTACGGATGTGCTAGCTAAATTAACCCTTATTTCTCTCACTTTATCTTCATAAACGCCTGTAGTAGGTCCGATAATGAGAATTTCGTTATCCAATTGAATACTTCCGCTTTCGATGTAAATTTCAGCCACTTTTAATTTGTTAAAATAATTCGTTACTCTTCCTACATATATTTTTGTTTTAGTAGCTTGCGAACCATAGCGATTGGTCCATTCCCCTAATTTTCTGCCCAAGTAATATCCATCCCAAAAATCACGATTATAAACGGAGCGAAGTTCTTCTGTCCAACGCTTGACTTTTTCTTCGCCGTAAGTTCCGTCAAAATAAGCATCTACAGCTTCTCTATAGCAACGGGTTACAGTTTTTACGTATTCGGGCGAACGTCCGCGACCTTCGATTTTTAGAATACTTACTCCGGCATCTAATATTTTATCCAAAAACCCGATGGTACATAAATCTTTTGGAGATAAAATATATTTTTCGTTTATCAATAATTCCAATTCATTATCAGCGTCTTTTACATTATATAAACGACGACAGGCTTGCAAACAAGCACCACGATTGGCTGAATAGCCGAAATTATCTAAACTTAAATAGCATTTTCCTGAAATAGCCATACACAAAGCCCCGTGTGCAAAAATTTCAATTTTTACTAATTCGCCGGAAGGACCACAAATGTTTTCTTTTTTAATTTGTTGGATGATTTCTGCCACTTGCTTTAGATTTAATTCTCGTGCAGTAACCATAACATCTGCATATTGTGCATAAAAACGTACGGCTTCGATGTTGGTGATATTGCATTGCGTGGAAATATGCACTTTAATTCCTCTAACAGCAGCAGCCGATATTACTGCCCAATCCGAAGCTATAATTGCCGTTATTGCATGTTTTTTTACAGCATCTAACAAACTATTGACTTCTTCTATTTCTTTGTCGTAAACAATGGTATTAATGGTTAAAAAGGTCTTAACATGATGTTTTTGACAAATAGTGCTGATTTCGCTTAAATCGTTCAATGTGAAATTAATAGTAGAACGTGAACGCATATTCAAATTTCCAATGCCAAAATACACTGCATTAGCACCGCCTTGAATAGCAGCCATTAATGATTCTCTTGAGCCTACCGGAGAGGCAATTTCTATCTTATTTTTTATTGCTTTCATGACTGCAAAAGTACAAAATATTAAAATAGAAATGAGCAAAATAGTGATAAAAAATGCAGTAGTATATTTGTAACACACAATAAGATGTATAGTTTTATTGTAAATTTTTATCGGAAGCATATAAAATGAATGTTTTTTTATTTATCTTTGCATTTTAAATTTTGAAAATATTTATTAACTTAATCTTATTTTAATTATGTTTAAAAATCAACCAAAGGGATTAATTCCCGCAGCACTTGCCAACATGGGTGAACGCTTCGGTTTCTATGTAATGATGGCAATTTTGCTTTTATTTCTGAACAATAAATTTGGATTTTCCGGCTCAGGAGGCGCTGTTATCTATTCGGTTTTCTATGCCTTAATCTACATTTTAGCATTAGCTGGTGGATTAATTGCTGACAAAACCAAAAAGTACAAATCCACTATTATTGTCGGTTTGGTATTGATGACGATAGGATACATCCTCATCGCCATTCCTACAAAAACGCCTGTGGAAAACTTCCCGCTAATTTTGGGTTACACCTGTTTTGGACTGTTTGCCATAGCTTTTGGTAATGGTTTGTTCAAAGGTAACTTACAAGCAGTTGTAGGTCAGCTATACGATAACCCGCAATACGCCGAAAAGCGAGAAACAGGTTTTCAAATTTTCTATATGTTTATCAACGTTGGTGCTATGTTTGCACCTATCATGGCGGTTGGTTTAAGAAACTGGTGGGTACAAAACAATGGATTCAAATTTGATGCAGACCTCCCCGCTCTTTGTAACCAATATCTTGGTGGCACCATCACACCTGAGGCACAAACACGTTTGTCGGAATTGGCTACCCAAGTTGGTGATAAAACAGGAGATTTAACGCTCTTTGCTAATCAGTACTTGAATATCTTCATGGAAGGATATCACTACTCATTTGGTATAGCAATTTTCGCAATGATTATTTCATTGACAATATTCTTGGCAAATAAAGCTAAATTACCGGATCCATCACTAAAATCTGTTGATGTAAAACAAAGTACACAAGAGGTTGAAATGGATATTAAAGAGATTAGACAACGTATGTATGCACTTTTTGCTGTTTTTGGCGTTGTTATTTTCTTCTGGTTCTCATTCCACCAAAATGGACAAACCCTTACACTATTTGCCAACGACTACACAAAAATGATTAATATTAACTTAGGATTTACCACCCTGCAAGGAGCAGAAGTATTCCAAGCGTTTAATCCCATTTTTGTTGTTTTCCTAACACCTATAATCATCGGACTATTCGGTTGGATGCGTAACAAAGGATGGGAAGTTTCTACTCCTAAAAAAATTGCAATCGGTATGGGAATTGCTGCTTTAGCCTTTGGTATCATGACATTAGGTTCAATCGGATTGCCAGATTATGCAGAAAGAACAGCAATGGGTGGACTAGATGAAGCTATGCGTGTTTCTCCATTCTTATTGATTATTACTTATCTTGTTTTGACTGTGGCAGAACTATTTATTTCTCCGCTGGGTATTGCTTTCGTATCGAAAGTTGCACCTCCAAAATATCAAGGTGTCATGCAGGGAGGGTGGCTCAGTGCTACTGCTTTAGGAAATCAGCTATTGTTCATTGGTGTGATTTTTTACAAGAGCATTCCAGTGTGGGCAACATGGATGATTTTTGTCGTAGCATGTCTCATCTCTATGATAATCATGTTATCAATGCTTAAATGGCTTGAAAGAGTCGCTAAATAAATATAGATACAAAATGACATAAAAGGCAATCCATAAGGGTTGCCTTTGTGTTTTTTACTATAATTCATTACTATATTTGGAATAAAATTTATGCTTTTAAAAGATTTAGCTGATTATAAAATTGTATTGGCTTCTTTATCTCCTCGTCGTCAAGAGTTGTTGTCTCAATTGGGTATTGTTTTTAGTGTTTGTGATAGTCATACCAACGAAACCAATCCGAAGGGGTTAAGTGTTTATGAAACAGTGCAATATTTAGCACAACAAAAAGCTGAAATCGTTTTTAAATCCTATAAAAAGCAGCAAAATGTCATTGTCATAGCAGGCGATACCATTGTAAGTATTGATGGCGAAATCATGGGAAAACCTAAGGATAGAAAAGATGCTTGTCGTATGTTGCGAAAACTTTCGGGTAAAAAACACCTTGTGTTGAGTGGTGTTAGTGTGGTAGCTTATAAAAAAACACTTACTCGCTATGACGAAGCGTGGGTAACCTTTGATGATTTAACAGATGAAGAAATCGTATATTATGTTGATAAATATATGCCTTACGATAAAGCAGGAGCTTATGGTATACAAGAATGGATAGGCTGTCGTGCTGTAAGTAAAATAGAAGGGTCTTTTTTTACAATCATGGGTTTTCCTACCCATTTGATATGGAAAATGTTGGAAGAAATCATAAAGAAAAAATAAATCAACATTCATTTCGTTATGTAAACAAAAAGATATAAAAATGGGAAAAAAGTTGTGTGTTTTTTTTGTTTTGAGTTGTTCTCTTTGTTTTTTGCAAGCGCAATCCTTGATTGATGAAGCAAAGGCGAAATATTTACTGCAACAAGCCAATGAAAAATTATCCCAATCTTTGTTTGAAGAAGCGGTCGTATTATTTCAACAAGCTGATTCATTGTCTTCGGCTGTTTTTACAGCGAGTGATTACACCAATATGGCGGGAACTTATTTTCAATTAAAACAGCATAAAGATGCATTGAATATTTGTAAAAAAGCCATTTCGCTCGATTCGCTGAATCAAAATGCTTATTTTAATTTAGGCTTGGTTTATTCGGCTATGGATAGCATTTATCATGCTATGGCAGCTTATGAAAAAGTGATACGAATAGACAGCACACATACACAAGCGTGTTATAATTTAGCCATTTGTTATAAACAATTAAGAAACTACCAATCGGCTATTTTTTATTATAAAAAAATTACCGAAATCGACCCGTCAGATACAAAAGCTTACGTGAATATGGGAATAGCTTATGGGGAAATCGGCAATACGGATATGCTGTATGAATGTTTTCAAAAAGCAGCCAATATGGGGGATAAAGAAGCACAAGAGTTTTTGACCAAGACAGGACGTACTTGGTAGCTTATTGCCCTGTTATTTGTAAATAATACGTTCGTTTTTTTGTGAAAGTGATATAGGCATCAAGATAGGCATCTTGATTTTGTTGTAGTAAAGTCTGAATTTCTAATAAATTGGATAAAGTAATCGTTCCCGATAAATAACGGTCATTGTAAATTCTTAAATTATCTTGAGTTTGAGCGATTGCCAATTGAGAAATTTGTAATTGCATATAAGCTTCGTTCAGCTCATTCCACGATTGTTCGATTTCCAATTGTAATAATTGCATATTATTTTCATAATTGTTGTTGTCGATTTTTTCTTGTAGTCTATGTTTTTGAATGGCGTGTGCACCTCCCCACCAATCGGAAATAGGAATAGAGATAATTCCAAAAACGAATCCTATATTGTTTTTAGAGTTTACCATTTCGTTGTATAAATAAGAGCCGCCAATGGCAATAGAGGGTAAATATTTTCCTATTTCCATTTGCTTTTGTAGTTTGTTAGCTTCTTTTTGGCATTGTAGCAGTTGATTTTCTATGCGTTTATTTACAGCTTCTTCAGGCGGCAGGTAATAAGTAAGAGGTGATGCGGGCATGGAAATGCTATCGTAAATAATGTTGAAATCTTTTTCAGGAATACCGGTATATTGACGTAGTGCTAATTTCGACATGCGAATGCCGTTTTCGACTTTAATTTTGGCACTTTCAATTTCTTGTTGTTTGAGTTGTACTTTTAAAAAATCGTTAGCATTGATAAGTCCTGCTTTCACCGAAACTTCTGCATCTTTGTGTATGTTATTGAGTTGAGTAGATACTATATCAATGGTTTTTTTCTTTTCTTCGAGTGAAATGATTTGGAAAAACAGTTCTTCTATTTTTCTTTTGATTTCATTTTCAGTAAGACTGAGTTGTAATTTTTCGACTTTAATGCCTATATTAGCCAGCTTATTTCCGGTAAAAATCCTTCCACCTGCAAAAATAGGCTGTATTGCAGTAACTCCTGTTGCAAATCCTTTGTTTATAAGTAGTTTGTAACATAAGTTAACTTGTGTAGGAGGTAAATCGTAGTTGTCAATCACAGCATTATATTTTGCATTGATTCCGCCGTCTACACGAGCTGCAAATCCGATAAAGTTAGCCGATATATTCGGAAAGTATTTTGTAAAAGCTTCTTTTTTGGTTTGCTTAGCCATATCAATTTGTAAAAGTTTGTTTTTTATTTCAACATTTTGTTTTAATGCCAATGCAATGCAACTATCAAGACAATAAGAAGGTTGTGCTTGTAAGAAAAAGCAATTCAAGAAAAAGACTAGTAGTAAAATAATTTTTTTCATTACAATGTAATTTTTTTATCTGTTTTTTTAAAGACCAACCAATAAGTAACGGGTAGTACGGTAACCACAAACAGCATTGACAACCAAGTTCCGAAACAAATCACTACGCCCATAGGTGCCCATAGAGCACTTTTGCTGATAATCATAGGTATAACACCCATAGAAGCGGCTGCCGATGTTAGGAAAATAGGTCGCATTCTGCGTTTTCCTGCTTCTAAAGCTGCATCATAAGCTGTTCGACCATGCATTAATCGAAGTTCTTCGGCATAGTCGTACATAATAATACCGTTACGAACAATGATTCCCATCAATGCCACTAATCCTAAGACGGAAGTAAGAGAGTATTCCATTCTCATTATTAATATTCCTACAGAACCTCCGAAAACGGAAAGTAGGGAAGCAGAAAGAATAAGCAAAGCTAAATTGATTTTTCGGAAATGAAATACCAAAATCATAAAGATAATAGCGACAGCAATAATTAATCCATAAATAATCATCGGCATCAACATTTTATCTTGTTCGCGTACGCCTCCCCAGTCGATTGTTACCGATTTTGGAAGTTGAACCCTGTCGTTTATGTTTGAAGCTATCTTTGATGTAACATTGACAACATTGTACTCTCTTTTTACTTCAGCTAATAAACTTAAACAATAAACGCCGTTTCTTCGAACGATTTGTCCCGGATTGAAATCAGCACTTGTTGTAGCTATTTGTCGTAGAGGTACCGTATTGCCAACAACGGTAGAAATGTATTCGTTAGGAATATCGGTAAAATTCGGTTGCTTATCATTTTCAGCTTTTAGCACTACATCAATCGAATAATCATCTTCCCAAATAGATGTGATAGGTATGCCTGAGTTAAAACGTAAAGCTAAATTATTAGAAACGTCAACTTTAGAGATACCTAAATTATTTGCTTCCACATTGTCAATGTTAACGAGAACGCCGGGTTGTAATTCTCCATAATCGGAATGGACAAATAATATTTCTTTCATACTTTTTATTTCCTTTAGCAATTTGTTTTTGGCAAGTATTAAATCGTGTAGATTATTGCCTCTGATTCTTAGCTCTATAGGATAAGAAGCAAAAACAAAATCTAACTGTTTAAATCTGACAAGTGCATTGGGAAAATAATTGACATAAGTAGCTGCATAATCGTCGAGAACATCAATTGTTGATTGTATGTCTGTGGTACTCACTATAAATTGTGCGTAATTTTCTCCCGGTAGATTGGGGGCATAACACGTATGAAAACGAGGCGAAGATGTTCCTATAAAAGAAGTGATGGAAGTAATACGTTTATCTTTGTTCAGCATATTTCTTAATGAGTCGGCAACTTCTGCAGTAACAGTAAGAGGCGTTCCTGTAGGTAGATAGATTTCAACTGCAAACTGATTGCGTTCCGTAATGGGCATCATTTTTTGCGGTAGGTTAAAGAAAACCACAACTCCCGTTAATAAAGCTCCAAGGGCAATAGCAATGGTAAAACGTGAATGTTTAAAAGCAAAGTGAATGATTTTATTATATTCTTTTTGTATGCCGTCAGATAAAATACTGCTTATTTGTTTTTTGTTTTTTACTTTCTCGTGTAATCCTGTTTTTATCAAAGTATATTGAATAATAGGAACAAATAGCACTGCTATCAAGAGAGATATAAAAAGAGTAATGGTTATTGTCCAAGGGAAAGCTTGCACAAAATCGTTAAATATGCCTACTGTAGTAAACAGAAAAGGATAAAAAGTAATACTAATGGCTAAAGTAGCCGATAGGACAGACTTAAATAGTTCTTTTGCACTTGTTACGGAAGCTTCCCAGCGGGGAATGCCATGGTCTAACTTTTCTAAATAATTATCAATAATAACAACCGAATCATCCACTATAATTCCTAATACCACGATTAAAGCAGCTAAAGTAACAGTATTCAATTCAAAACCAAGTGCATATATAACGCCTATTGAGATAAAAATAGTAATAGGAATAGTCATAGCTGCAATAGAGGCTACTCTCAAAGGTTGTAATAGCATAAGTACAAGTAAAACAGTGCATATAGCGATAATCATTTCGCGGAGAAAGTTTTTAACGGAAATATTTACTACTTCCGGTTGGTCGGCAACTTTAAAGAGATGAACATCATCGGGTAATTCTTTTTGAAACTTATCCAATACTTTGTTTACTTCTTTTCCGTACCTTACAATGTTATGTCCTTCTTGCATTTCGAGTGACAATAACAAACATTTATTGCCTTGATTTTCAATATAGCTGGTAGGGGTGGGATATTCTCTTACAATGGTAGCAATGTCTTTTAGTCGTATCATATTGCCTGTAGGGTCAATATAAACAATTTGTTCGGCAACATCTTTTTCATTTTTAAATGTTTCGGAAATATGAATGGGTGCTAATACATGTTCGTTTTTCACTGTTCCGCTGATAGATGAAACGCCTTGTGTAAACAAAGTAGCCAATAAAGAGCTGCTATTGATACCATAAGCTGCTAATTTTTCCTTGTCAATATAAACGGAAATTTGCTCATGTTGTAAACCATAATGTCGCAGATTGGATACCGATTTTATTTGTCTTAATCTGTTTTCTAAATCTTCTAAATAATACTCTAATTCGCGGTATGTTTTTTCTTCTGATTCTATGGATATTAAAAGTGCAGACGTTTCGCCGAAATCGTTATTGGCAATCAATGTTACGACTCCCGATGGCAATGTTTGTTTAAATTCTTTTAAGCCATGCCTAAATTTAGACCAAAATTCGTCTTTGTTCTTAACGTTATCTGCCAAATCCACAACGATGATTGCTAATCCGTCTCGCGAAATAGAATAGGTTTTATTTTTTTTAACTTCTTTGTAACTAAACAGATATTCCTCTAAAGGCTTGGTAAGTCTTTTTTCGATTTCAGAAGATGAAACGCCCGGATAAACGCCAACTACAAGTCCTTGTCTTATTGTGAAAACGGGAAATTCTTGCTTGGGCATTACAAATAAAGAATAGACACCAAATAGCATTAGCATAATCACAAACAAATATACTATTTGCTTGTTTTTCATTGAAAATTCTACTGTTCTTTCAACGATGCCTTTCATTGAATTTTGATATTAGTGCCTTCACTTACTTTTTGATATCCCTTGACAATGACCAAATTATTATCGCTTAAACCTTCGGATATAACGACTCCGAAATCGGTCAAAGTGCCTATCTTAACATATTGTTTATGTGCTTTTCCATTTACTGCCAACCATACGAAATGCTTGCCGTCATGTGTTAGTTTAACCGCTTGAATAGGGACAACTATCACTTGTGATGTATCGTCGGCAACCAATTGCACTTTGCATATCATGCCGGGCATGAGTTGTTTGTCTCTATTTTCAACCGGAATGGTGATTTCGTAGCAGTGGGAGAGGGGGTTGGCTACAATGCCTTTCATGTTAACTTTTCCTTCATAGTAGCGGTTGTTCAATGCCGAAACTGTTATTTTAGCTGTCTGTCCTATACTGACAAAAGAAATAATATTTTCGGGGATTGGCACTCTCACTATGATATTTTTAGTGCTTAATAAATCAATTACCTGCATGGTGGGCATTACATACATGCCTCTCTCTAGATTACGTTTACCTATAATTCCACTAAACTGAGCATATAGGTTAGCATCTTCTAAGTTTTTTTTAGCAATTTTTTCCGCCGATTTTGCTTTTTCGAAATTGGTAATCATTTCAATCCATTGTATTTCAGGAATACTCCCTTTTTTATACAATTGTTCTAAACGCTCATAAGCATCTTCGGCTTGTTTAAGCGTAGCAACGGAAGCATTGTAAGTGCTTTGTAGGTTTTCTTTGTTTAAAGTAGCTAATAATTTTCCTTTTTCAACATATTCTCCCTCATTAACAAATACTTGTTCGACATTTCCCGGTACTGAAAAACTTAAAGAAGAAGAAAATTCTTCCTCTATTTTTCCTATATAATTTTGATAAAGTGTATCGGTATGTAATTTAACTTTCATAACCTCAACATTTACGGCTTCAATAGAATGCTTAGTGCCATAGTCTTGACACGAAGCAAACAAAATGAGTGCCGTATAAAGAAATATGCTTTTTAATTTTAACATTAGTAATGGTATATGTTTATGTATAAAAATAACGAGTAAAAAGTATAAATGTTACAGTATTAGAATAAAAAAAGTAAATATATTAACTTTTGGTCTATTTTTTTGAATAAAAAACGCATGTTTATATTTAAAAAAGAAAAAATAGCCTTGTATGTCGGCAGATGTTTTTTTGGGGATAGAATATCACTAATATTATCTTCGCAAAGGAAGCATTCCTTATTGTCCTGTTTATATGCATATTTTTGTTTAGCTATTCTTCTTCTTCTTCTTCTTCTGTAAAAACTAATTCGCTCTTGGTAACACAAACAACTCTTTCGTTGTTGCTTCTATATTCTTCTATATTAGACGGTTCTCCTTCTGTAATAAATACTAAAACGTAGAGATCTTCCAACACCATGTCTTCATTGCTTATTTTTAAGGGGATGTCGTAGGTAAATGTTTTTTGATAAGTAGTGCCTTCGGAAATTCCCCCCATATTTTCACCGTCAACGCCTAAGATTAATTCTCGTAGCATATGATTGTGTTGGTATTGATTTAAACTATCATCCCATTTTTCGGGATAGTATTTTTTTCCATTGTTTTGAGGTCCCCAAATATTATCTTGTAAAATAGCAATATGTATATAGTTTTTGCCGTTGGCTGCTTTACTTTTATTAGTGAAATGAGCTTGTACTTCACATGTTAATTTACGTGTTACGGTGTCGATAACGGTCTTAGCTGCAATGTTGACGTAAGAAGGCTCTTTGAAAATTTGCTCTGCTATATATCCCCATGCACCTCTATTAAAGGGATATTTATAAGTTTCTCCTTCTTTAACTACTTCTCTGTTGAGTATTCCTGAAGGATAGCTGGAAACATAGAAGTAGTTATTTAACAAACTACCTACATTTGTTTTATAGTGGTCAGCAAAACTTCCGGCATGCACATTTATAATGTAAATAATATCCGGGTATGCAGCAACTATTGAATCGGCTCTGCGATGCCCATCGGGACAGTATCCACATCGTGTTCCTGTAAATTCTTCGATGAGAACAGTTCTGTTTTTAGGTGTTTTTGTAACATAAATGCTGGGATTAAATATAAACGTGAAATCTTGATTTTCCGTTTGAGTTTGAATGATGTTTGTATAAATCCCATTATAATATGCGACATATTGCATGCTGTCGCCCGGCGTAACTCCATTGATTTGACTGGCTTTTTGAGTAGGTTGTTCAACTATATCACTATTTTTATAGCGGATACTAGCTTTACCGCCGGCATTCAATGTATTGAGCATTTTAATAGAGGCAATTTTATTTTTAGATTTAGCGGTTAAAAAATACATTTGAGGAATGCCTACATTTACGGTAAACGTATGAATACCTGCATGTAAAACATTGCTGTAAGAGGCGATTGTTTTACCAAGGATGTCGTGTATTTCTATGCTAATATTTTCTGTCTCAGTAATAGTTAAAGAAAAATCGGTGTTGCCGCTAAAAGGATTGGGTGTGTTTTGTGATAATAGAAATTCGTTTTCTTGATAATCGTAATGATTGATACCTACTGATAGTAAATCCAAACTAGTATCGGGATAAACAAGGGTATTTGACCAATTTTTTTCTAAATCAATGATGACGACACTATCTATTTTAACATAATCACCGTTTGTGTTTTTACCGGTAAAAGAAACGTTGATGGATTGTGAAAATGTTTGTGTTAAAATGAAAGTGGTTGTAAATAAAGTAAATAGTTTTTTCATTTTAATAGGTTTTAGTTAATTAAAAATTGAATTAGTACATTATTATACGTAAAAAGTTACGTAAAGATACATAATATTATTATTTTTTGATAAAAAACAAGGAATTTTTTGAGGAAAATAGAATGTCAGCAATATTATCTTCGCAATGGAAGTATTCCTTATTGTCTTATTTAACTAAGTGTTTCGATTGATAATAATGAGTTTGTAAATATAAAAAGGCAATACAATCGTACTGCCTTTTTATAATCGTAATCTTTGTTTAATTATTCTTCTTTTGTAAGAACTAATTCACTTTTGGTAACGTAAATAACTCTTTCCTTGTTGTTTTTGTATTCATCTATATTAGACGGTTCTCCTTCTGTAATAAATACTAAAACGTAGAGATCTTCCAATACCATGTTTTCATTGCTTATTTTTAAGGGGATGTCGTAGGTGAATGTTTTTTGATAAGTAGTGCCTTGGGAAATTCCTCCCATATTTTCACCGTCAACGCCTAAGATTAATTCTCGCAACATATGATTATGTTGGTATTTGCCTAAGCTGTCATTCCATTTTTCGGGGTAGAAAGTTTTTCCATTACTTTGAGGTCCCCAAATATTATCTTGTAAAATAGCAATATGTATATAATTTTTGCCGTTGGCTGCTGTACTTTTATTAGTGAAATACGCTTGTACATTGCATGTTAATTTACGTGTTACGGTGTCGATAGCGGTTTTAGCCGCAATGTTAACGTACGAAGGTCTTTTGAAAATTTGTCCCGCTACATCTCCCCATGCACCTCTACTAATGGGATATTTATAAGTTCCTCCTACATCAACTACTTCTCTACTTACTATTCCTGCAGGATAGCTAGAAACATAGAAGTAGTTGTTTAATAAAGTACCTACATTTGTTTTATAGTAGGCAGCAAAACTTCCTGCATGTATATTTACAGTGTAAATAATACCCGGATATATAGCTACTAGTGAATCGGATCTGCGATGCCCATCGGGACAGTATCCACAGTTTGTTCCTGTAAATTCTTCGATGAGAACAGTTCTGTTTTCAGGTGTTTTTGTAACATAAATGCTGGGGTCAAATGTAAATGTGAAATCTTGACTTGCCGTTTGAGGTTGAACGATATTTGTATAAATCCCATTATAATACGCTACATATTGCATGCTGTCGCCTGCCGTAAACTCTTTGGTTTGAGTGGCTTTTCGAGTAGGACGTTCTACTATATCGCTGTTTTTATAGCGGATACTAGCTTCACCGCCGGTATTCAATGTATTGACCATTTTAATAGAGACAATTTTATTTTTAGATTTAGCGGTTAAAAAATACATTTGAGGAATGCCTACATTTACGGTAAACGTATGAATACCTGCATATAAAACATTGCTGTAAGAGGCGATTGTTTTACCAAGAATGTCGTGTATTTCTATGCTAATATTTTCTGTTTCAGTAATAGTTAAAGAAAAATCGGTAGTGCCGCTAAAAGGGTTGGGTGTGTTTTGTGATAATAGAAATTCGTTTTCTTGATAATTGTAATGATTAATACCTACTGAGAGTAAATCAAAACTAGTATCGGGATAAACAAGGGTGTGTGCCCAATTTTTTTCTAAATCAATGATGATAACACTGTCTGTTTTGACATAATCGTCGTTTGTGTTTTTACCGGTAAAAGAAACGGTAATGGATTGCGAAAAGGTTTGTAAAGAAATGAAAGTAACTGTAAATAAAATAAATAATTTTTTCATTTTAGTAAATTTTAGTTAATTGAAAGTTGAATTAGTATCTTAATGATTATTGTTATAATAATTCTGCAAAGATATATATAATTCATTATTGTTTGATAAAGAATAAAAATTTTTAAAAAAATTTTTACAAGTATAAAATATTTTGAACTTCGGACACTGAAGCTCTCGAATCGTCAATTCGTAATTTTTAATTGTAATTTTTCAACCGCAAAGAACGCAAAGAGTTTACGCAAAGAACGCAAAGGATTTCGTTCGAAAATTTCCACTAACTATTAATATTTGTGTCAAGTTTTCAGGACGCGACAATTATTTCTAAATTCTAAATTCTAATTTCTACCTTTTTATAACTCTCTATTTGCCAATCTCCTCCCCCTTGGGGGAGGTCGGGAGGGGTTTGGGGGAGATTTAGAGGGGTAATTAGGGTAGGTTAGGAGGGGAATAAACGGATAGTCCCCAAAAAAAAGAGGCTATCTTTAATTAAGACAGCCTCTTTACATTTATTAATTTTTAATTATTTCTGTATTGTCATTTTCTTGACTAAGCGTTGTCCGTTAAATTCAATACGATAGTAGTAAATACCTGCTGGTAATATTTCCGTATTCAATTCAATAGAATTGCTTCCTGTGTTAGCTTGTATATCTTTTTTATACAATACTTGACCTGTAATGCTGACTACTTCAAAGCTTACATTGCCGGCTTCAGGAATGCTAAATGGTATAGTAGTATTCATATTAGCAGGATTAGGAATGTTTTGACCAAGATAACAAGCGGTGCTGTTACTTTCTTCAATACCAACACTTGAATAGATATCCAATGTAGCCGTGTTAGATTCACCGCAAATATTGACTGCTTTCACTGTCAAAGTGCCGGTACCTGCATCCGAGATGCTAAGTTTTATTGATTCGGTAGTACTGCTACCTGTCCAGTTGTTATTGGATACTGTCCAAACATAAGAATCGGCATCAGTAACAGGATCTACATAGTAAGTATATTTTCCTGCTGTAGTTATCGTAGTGTTACCATGAATAACCGATGGAGTTGTAGGAATTTCTAATACTCTCAAGTGTAAGTTAATCACACTATCACAGCCAAATATTGTTAGAAGAGGTATTGTGTAATCGCCACCTTCTGTAAATATACTATCGCCGTAGGTATAAGGTAAATCACTGTTACAGATTGTAATAGTTTCTGTTTCATCATAAGTCGGATTGACTATTAAAGTTAAATTCAATATAGTATCACACTCACCGGAAACACCGGGATATTCAAGTTGATATAATCCAGCAGCAGTTAAAATAGTGTCTTTATAGGTATAGGGCAATTGATCATCACAGATAGTAATGGTAGTTTTTACTTTGTAGGCATCATCTTCAATAAGCGTTAAGGCTATCGTGCTGTCACAGCCGTTGATAGTAGTAAATACTACCGTATAATCTCCTGCTGTCGTAAATGTACTATCTCCATACGTAAATGGGAATTGGTTAACACAAATGCCTATTGTATCCGTTCCTGTATAAGTAGGATAAACAACCAATTTTAAGCTGATGATACTATCACACTCTTCGATAGTAGAGAAATAAATATCGTAAATACCGGCAGCTGTAAATGTGCTGTCTCCATAAGTAAATGGAAGTTCGGTATCACAAATACTGACAGTATTCGTATCTCTATAGCTAGGATTAACATATAGAGTTAAGCTGATAATACTATCACAATCATCGATAGTTGTAAAATGAATATCATAATCTCCGGCGCTTGCTAATGTACTATCTCCATACGTATAGGGTAATTCATCAGAGCAAATGGTAACGGTATCATAGTCCTTATAGCTGGGATTAACATACAATGCTAAGTTGATGATACTATCACATCCTTTTACAGTTTGGAAATGAACATTGTAGTCTCCTTCAATAGTAAATGTACTATCTCCGTAAGTATAAGGTAATTGGCTACTACATATCGTTGCTGTGTCGGTATGAGTATAGCTTGGTTCTACATAAACTTGAAGTGCTATAATGCTATCACAACCATTGATAGTTTGGAAATGAACACTATAACTACCTGCAGCTGTAAGAGTACTATCTCCATAGGTATAAGGTAATTCATTTGCACAAATGGTTAAAGTATCCGTATGACTATAGTTTGCATACACATAGAATTGAGAGTAAATAGTATCGTTTGTACTATTACTATCTATTTGAGAGAAGTAAGCAGTTACATTATACACACCGGTATCTGATAAGGTTAATGCGTTGTTCATCACAATATTAATTGTTTGTGATGTGGTTAACATACCGGTGGAAATAATAGTGTCTTTTTGATAATTAGTAGCACCTGTAATTCTTACATGAACACTTAAAGGAGAAGTTGCCATATTCAAATCAATACCTCCTATATTTGTAATACTTACCTCTATCTGACTTGTATTGTTTTGACAGAAATTAGCATTATTCAATGGGCTAAGCAATGGATTGAATGCTAAATCCATAGAATGTATTTCGTAAGCACCTATACAAGTTGGTGTAGTACGTAAATTTCCATTAATATCATTGTCTACGCCTGGTAACATGGGTGCTCTTAAGAGAGAATCATAATCAAATCTCAGGCTGTTTAATGAATCCGTATAAACAGGTGCTATGGAAACGGAGTTCGTATCTTGTGAGTAAGCTGCCGACCATGCAGCTAAACTAGTATAAGAGTTACTACCATAATAAACATTTGCCGGACTACCCGAAACATAATAGTTATTATAATCCAAGTTACAATAAGAGGTAGTAGCATAAGTCATATTATCAAATTCAACTGGATATGCAACTCCTCCAGTATTTAAATGAACATGGTTATTCTTAAAGTTAGATGCATATCCCAATTGAGGTGATGGTAACCAATATATACCATATGCTGTTCCTGCATTACTAGCAATATAAATAGAATTATTATAGAAATTCCATTGTGAGGTATACGTATCCTCATAAGCTAAAATGCCATAATTATATGAAGATCCTCCATTAATTATAATTTCATTATTGGCTACAAACATCGCACCTTTTGAGCCTATTGTATTTTGGTAAGAATCGGTGGCAATACCACAGGCTGTGCTAGTTGAGGTAATGCGTATCTTATTTGATACCATAGTGTCGATAGTAGTATAATAATAGTATTCCATAGCAAAATAAGTTGCCGATGTTGCACGCGAAGTAATGCTGTTATAAGATACACTTGGATGATAAGCATAATTATAACTACGTATGCCATAATAGTAAGCATCGCTCAACTCATTGCTGTCAATGGTAATGGATGAATTCTTCATCGTAGTTGTATCATTCCCACCGGGATATATTAAATTGATATTGTAATATCCGCCGCTTATTTTATTTTTAATAAAACGCACATCCGACAAATAAGTCGTAGCTGTAGCTGCTTGAACGTAACACACTCCGGAATAAGCAGCAGATGTTGTTGTCGGATTTGCTAAAATATTACATCCATAGAACAATACATTGCTATTCGATTTTTTGAATTCAACACCGTTTATTCCACTTGTAGCGTCGAATGTAACGGCTTTAAAATAGATATTATTTATGCTTTCCAATGTTAAGGAAGGTGCGGAAGTAGTTCCTGTAAATACGACACTATCAGCATGCTGTGCTACAGATGTTATCGTTAGGGTATTGGTAGCACTTGAGCCGGGAATATTTTCATCAAAGAAAAGGCTGCCATAGGTTCCGTTTACAAATTGTAATTCTACCGCTCCTTTTATGGCACATTCCATTAAGGCAAATTTTGCATCTTCTACGGTAGCAAAATCGGCAGAAGCATTACCCACGGTATAAACGCCACTCATAGAGTCGCAACCATAGATATTGAATAATATAGTATCGTTTGTCGGATTTTCATCAGTGCTTGCATTGGGAGCGCTTACCCATATTTTTACTTCATTGGTATAAGCAGGTGTAAGAGTAATATTGCTTACCGTGAAAGTGTCAATTTCTCCCATTGCCAAATTGCCTGACCATGAAACGGCTGTTTGTGTTACTCCTCTGAACGACCAATTAATGCCGGCTGTTTTCAAGGTATCCTTACCGCAGTTCATTACGACAACTTTTAATGGAATTGACTGATTTGAAATTCCCGATATAGGCATAGCATTGGCAAGGCTTGCATCTAAATCGAAAGGCTCATAACAGCCCATATAAGTAGGCGTAGCACGGTCCCTGTTTCTAATGTCTTTTTCAAGTCCTGTAATACGAGGACAAGATAAACCGTTATAAATTGATAATTGTAAATCTTTATTTACATCTACAAATGGAGGATTTACATTCACTGAATTAGCGTCTTGTCCATAGCTTGCTGCTTGCCAAGCAGACAAAGAGGTGTAGGAGTTACTGCCGTAATAAGTTGTTCCACTCGGTTTATAATAGTTGTTGTAATTAGCACTACCGTAAGATGTATCTGCATAACTTATATCATTATAATAAATCATATATCCGATTCCCGAAGTGCTGACATAAACAAGATTATTCAATACATTGATAGGTGCAGCTGTATTGTAAGGAGCAATACGTATGCCGTATATCGTTCCTGTAGTTCCTTCTAAATAGAAAGAGTTGTGTAAAATATCAAAGGATGAATAGTTCGATGTGCCCGTATTGTAGAATCCATACATGGCTGATGATCCGGTAGATTTTACTCTAATCTCATTATTGGCAACATACATAGGACCGGTAGCTCCATAAGTAGCGCTATAGTTAAGGTAATAGCACATATACATTCCGTAAATAGTGCTTGTGCCGGTAATGGATATTTTATTTCCTTGTAAACTATCAATCGTAATATAATAGTAGGAATAGATTCCACGATAATTTCCCGATGTTGCACGTGAAGTAATGCTATTGTAAGATATACTCGGATAATAACCATACCAATCATTATAAATACCATAATAGTAAGCATCTTTCAACTCATTGCTGTCAATAACAACAGAAGCTTGCTTTGAAGACATATTGTTAGAACTTCCTGCCGTATAAGATAAATACATATTATAATATCCCCCTATCATCGTGTTTTTAATAAACCGCACATTGCTTAAATAGTTAATTAATTGTGATGATCCGTTATATCTAACGGCAGCATAATTATTGCTGGTAGCTAAATCGTATGCTTGTATCACACAAGAATGGAATAAAATATTGGCACAATAGCCTTTCAATTCAACGCCGTTATTTGTTACATTTCTTGTTGTTCCTATGGTGATGTTTTTAATTATTAAATTGGAAACATTGTTCAATGTCAAAGCGGTACTTCCCGTAGTACTAACATCGCCAATTGTTACTTTACCGGCATCACCGCTGTAAGAAGTAATGGTAACCGTATTGGTAGCACTGCTTCCTATAATATTAGTAAGCGAGATTGTTCCGTATGTACCATCTAAAAACTGGAATTCTACCGGACCATTAATGCCGCAATTGGCTAAAACGGCACTTACTTCATCCGCATTGATAAAATTGCCGCCGACACCTACGGTGTAGGTTCCGTTTAATACGGAATCGCAAGCGAAAATAGTAGTTGAAAGTGTATCATTGGTAGCATTCGAATCGATTCCACCATTAGGTTGTGTTACATAAACTTGCACTGTATTAAATCCGCGTGTTGGGGTAAAGTTGCCAAGGAAAATAGTAGATGATACGGCAAAGGGTGCCAAAGGACCGTTTTTCCAGTAGTAAGGACTTTGTGCTACTCCATTTACAACCCAATGTATCGCCACCGAATCCAATGCTGTTGTTCCGAAATTTTGAATTTTTACACTCACAGGAGTGCTTAGTCCGGGAGTTAAAATCGTTGGCGACTCTATGCTTAACATCTTAACGTCTACAGCAAAGGGTGTAAAATCATGATAACAGCCCATATTGGTCATCTGACCACGCGACAATCCGTTTTTATCGTAAGCAACCGCACCGATAGGAGCTAACAGCATCGTTGTCCCTGACGTATGTAAGTCGGTAGTAGGAGCTATAAAATTCGGATTTTCATTGATTGAATTAGCATCCTGTCCGGTAGTCATTTGTAATTCAGATAGAGATGTTAATGTTGAGCCGGCATATCCTACATAATTTCCCGAACTATAGTAATTGTTATAATCTACTGTATAATAAGAAGAGCTGTAGTTTCCGTTATAGTAAATCGGATAAGCGTCTGAGCCTGCATTGGTCATAAATATATTATTCTTAATTTCGGGCTTATAACTCGTAGTCCCATTATAGGTATATAAGGCATAAGGAGTGTTGCTCCCATACATATAAACCGAATTATGCAATAATTGTACGTTAGAATAAGGATTATACAAATAGATTCCGGAATAACTACCTGTCGTATAAAGAATAATTTCATTATTAGCAATCAAGGGACTTTTGTTTGTAGTTCCATAATTATTATAATTTAAATAATAGTAAATATACATACCGTAAGGACGAGAAATAGATGTATTGGTTGAGCGGATTGTATTTCCTTCAATCTTTTCTACGCTATTATAATTATAAAAATACAAACCATACCAATTGTTTGTTGTCGTTCCCGAATCACGTGATGTAATAGTATTGTAAGATATACTCGGATAATACCCATAATAATTCGAATAAATTCCACGAGAATAGGCGTTTTGCATACTATTACTATCAATGATTACAGACATATTCGACATATTATTACCACTATTGCATGGATAATTGAACCAGAAATTAGCATAGCCTCCGTTCAGCGTATTTTTAATAAAACGAACGTCTTTTAAATAATTAGCTGAATTATTATTATAGTGAACGCCGGCATAAGTATTGTTTGTTCCCGTTAGACTTGAATTGATAACACAGCCATAAAATTCAATATCCTCATTGGTGTTTAAAAAGCGTACGCCTGCCGTAGTGTTAGAAGTGTTACCGATGGTTACGTTTTTAAAACGTAAATATTTAGCTCCATCTAATGTAAGTGCATGACTTGCAGCTGCCCCTATGGTTACATCGCTTGCATTACCCGATTGAGAGGTAAAAGTAATCGTATTGGTAGAACTTGTATTTTCATATACAGCAGCAATAGACGATAAATTAGTGTAAGTGCCGTTGGCTAAACGAAATACTACAGGTCCGCTTACACCGCAATTATTCAATGCCGTCATTTTAGTAGTTAAATCTGTAACATTTGCAATATTGTAAGTGCCGTTCAACACTTCCGTACAACCTACTGTTGTAGTAGCAATGGTATCGTTATCAGTATTCAAATCGCTTAAGCCGTTTGGATTAAACGTCCATGCTTTCAACTGATAAGTTGTTCCATCTGCAACCACAAAACCACCTATCGGAATAACCATATCTTGGTATTGTGCCAAAGACAAGCCGGGAAGAGTACCCGACGTATACGGTGATCCATTTACTGAAAATTGATAACTAATACTTTTTAGTGTATCTTTTCCCATATTTTTTATTCTTACATTAATATTATAAAAACCTACCGACACTTTTGGACCCATACCGACAAACTCGATTAAGCAAGCATCTCGTGAGAACACACCCGTATAGCATCCCATGTGAGTACTTGCTATACGTAAATTTCCTGCTCTATCTGTTGGAACTTCTGCTAATACAGGACAGGAAGTCCAAGTTGCAGGAGCTAAGCTAGTTGTAGTATAACCGGGATTAATATTGGTAGAATTGGTGTCTTGCGAATGCGCTGAACGCAATTGAGCTAAGGTACGTGTTGCCCCTGTATAGGCTATGATCAAACTATTGGTGTTGAAATAATTATTGTAATCTCTTATGCCATAAGTTGATGAGCCATAAGTAGATGAACCAACATAATAAGGATAAAGCGTATATGAGGTTCCGGATGAAGTAACCAAATTATTATTTAAAAGGTTAATCTTATACGATGGATTTGTATTGTATGTGAAAATACCTGCCCCATAAGTAGTAGTGGAAGCCGAACGGTATAAATAAATAGAATTATGGTATAAATTGACGGTAGCTCTAGGGTCGTAAATATAAATACCACAGAAATTATCATAGGTGGTACTTGTATTAGTACCGTGCAATATAATTTCATTATTGGCTATCAGACCTGTACCTTTACCTCCAGAAGAAATTTGATTAAAATATCTATTTATATATATTCCTCTCGGGTTAGTTATGTTCGTATTGTTTGATTGTATTTTATTCCCTACTATTGCTTCAACATTTTGATCATAACTGAAATACATGCCATACCAGTTAGTAGGCGAACCTGTTGCCGGAGATGTTATGGTGTTGTAAGAAATGCTCGGATAGCGTGCATATTGATTAGAATAAATTCCATAATAATAGGCATTACTCAAAGTGTTGCTGTCAATCGTTACCGCGGCATCCGACATGTTCGCAGTAGAACCGGCAGGATAATAGAAATACATATTATAATAACCACCGTCAATGGTATTGTTAATAAAACGTACATCTTTTAAATAGTTTGTAGAACCATTTGTACCGCTGTATCTCACTCCTACACAACTAGAAGAGGAACTTGAACGAGTTTGGATGTTACAGCCATAAAATAATATATTTTCACACATGCCTTTCATTTCTACGGCAATCCCCGTATAAGTCGAATTGGTGCCAATCGTAATATCTTTGAATAGTAAATGCTTAGTGTTTTCTACTGTTAAAGCGGTAGCTGCTGAAGTGCTGGTACTAGCTATGGTTACATTGTTTGCATTACCGCTGGCAGACGTAATCGTTACCGTATTGGTAGTGCTTGTTCCCGGAATGGTTCCTGAAAAAGTTACGGGTGGATAAGTTCCGTTATCCAATAATAAAGTAACAGCGTCTTTAACTCCGCAGTTTTTCAATGTAATTAAAGCGTCTTCTAATGTGGTAAACTTTCCGCTTGTACCGACAGTATATACTCCGCTCAACATCGAATCGCAAGCGTAAAGCTTCACTCTCAAGGTATCGTTGAATTGCATTGTATCCGTTTGATTATTGGGAGCCGATGTGATAATTTCTAAAGAATTAATGCCGCCTGTCGGCAGTATGGTATCCAAGGTAACCATTACGGAACTGCCGCTTGGTAAGTTGCCCGACCAATTTACCTGAGAGCGTGCCACGCCATTGAAACTCCAATCTATTTTTGCCGAAGTAATGGCGGTAGTTCCTACATTCATTAGTGCTATTCTTACGGTTTCTGTTACACCATTCATCACTATAGTAGAAGGACTTAGTAATGCATAAGGTTGTATGTCGTAATCTACATAAGGAGTGAAAAGATAAGCACCCATTAGCGTCGGATTTGTGCGGGTAACGTTTTCTATATCGGTGCTTACAAGACTCAATAGCGGACATGCTAAATCATAGCCGTAAACTTTGGATGAATTCGGATGGTCATAATAAAATTGAGATTTATTCATAGAGTTGATATCTTGTCCCGTTGCAGCACGTAAGCCCTCAATAGTCGTTTGGGCACTGCTTGCATATCCGACGTAATTTCCCGCACTATAGTAGTTGTTATAATCAACATCAAAATAATCAGTATTACAATATCCGCCATTATAATAAATCGGATAAGTAGAGTTGCCGGCATCGGTTACAAAATTATTGTTTTTTATAATGGGTTTACCAGAAGTAGTTGTATTATACAGATAACATCCGTATGCATTTCCCGTACCATACATATAAATTGAATTATGTAGAATGTTTACACCGGAATTAGGATTTTGAAGAAAGATTCCGGAAGAATTGGATTTAGTATATAAAACAATATCATTATTGGCTATCAAGCCGGAACCGTTACCGTAATATCCTGTCCAATTATAATAGGCATTAACATATATTCCTGTGGGAGAAGAAATGGAGGTGTTGGTTGACCGAATTTTATTTCCTACCAAAGCTTCTACATTATGATACTGATTGAAATACAATCCGTACCAATTTGTAATGGTACCCGAATTGCGTGAAGTAATGGTGTTATAAGAAATACTCGGATAACGTGCATAATAATACGAATAAAACGCACAATAATATGCATTGCTCATAATATT
>Ga0209718_1000181_pt1 | contig 90118 bp, 96 predicted proteins | sample AD_JPNAS1_MetaG_FD_184420 | JGI IMG/M metagenome (GOLD analysis project Ga0209718, IMG submission 184420) | Active sludge microbial communities of municipal wastewater-treating anaerobic digesters from Japan - AD_JPNAS1_MetaG (SPAdes) (version 2) | ecosystem: Engineered > Bioreactor > Anaerobic...
TGCCTCAAGTTCGGCTAATACTGATATCTTGAAGTCCCGGTCGTAACGCCGCCTGGTCTTCTTCATGCACTTCCCTCCATGAGTCGGCATTGCTTAACTTTTTGTCCACTCGGAGGGGTTCACTCCAAGTCTGGTGCATTAAATCAAGCGTTAGATAAATACTTACTGGATTATGATTTAATTTTAGTACAGGACGCTGACACAATAATTGATCATAGATTGCTGGAAAACGCCGTAAAAGAAATAAATAAAGATAAGAAATTGGGTGCGGTTTGTTCAAAAGCAGGAATAAAAGATATCATGTCATCTAAATGGAGTGAATTGCTCTGGTGGCACCTGCAACGAATAGAATATGCGACATTTGATAGTTCAAGAATCGAAACCGCTGGATCGATAAAAGTAGTACATGGAATGGCCGCGGTTTATCGAACAGCCGCATTACAACAAGTAAAAAATAAGTGGGGCAGAATATATGATGAGAATAACATCACTGAAGACTATGAACTAACAATATGCCTAAAAGAGCTGGGGTGGAAAACAACCGCATGCATGGATATGCGGGCATGGACCGAAGTGCCGGTAACATTAAAAGAATTATGGAGACAACGAGTACGCTGGTTTAGGGGTGGGATTGATGTACTAAGGACTCACGGAATAAATAAAATAACAATAACTGAATATCTCCAACATATATTATTTATTATATTGACTGTGTTGAATGTACTAATAATATACTATCTTTCAGTTGTACTAATATCCGGTGGCCAACTAGGTATCCATCCGTTGTTCTATCTAGTAGTGGCAATTGTAACACTAGATGGATTATATAGATTACGCTATGCAGAAAATGTAAAAACAATAGAAATTGTTATACGATTAGCCATATTACCTTTTAGTATATATATGATGTTATACCAAGCACAACAACTATGGGCATATTGGTTATCAATAACAAATGCAAAAAATGAATGGTGAAAAAATGTATTCAATATCAAACGGAGTCATTAGTGCATCTTGTCTTTGTACATGCGCTTGCGCGGTAGAACCAAGCGGCATGTTTTCAAATGTAGGCATACATACAGTACCTATATTTATAGGAGGATTCATGGTAATTGATACCAGCGTTAAATTACTGAGACTGTGGTACAAAGAAAATCACAGATAGAAATAACCAATTTTTCCTGAAGACCGGTGTTCTCCCAGCGCCTGCACCCCCCATTCCTACAAGTCCGGAGCTCTGAGTCCATGCCCAAAATCTCCATCCAGACGACGCTTAAGCTGGTTAGATCATTCCTCTGGTTCTTTTTATATAGTCAGTCAATGGGCAAGGTCAGGTCGATTCTACATCTTTTTTGATGCGAAAAGACCATTAGTGCCAGAGCATTAACTGAAACGCCAAGCAGAGATGATATAGAGACCACCATAACAATGAGAACGAGCCGCTTTCTCTGCTGTTCTACGCGCTCTATTAGATCATATACCGCATCTGCCGAGGTATTATCTTCCATTATTCTCACTCACTCGCCCATTCATTTAGTACAAAGAGCTCATCATTGATGGTCTTGAACCATTCATATCTCGATTTGCCCAGGGGAGTGAGCTCAAATACTATTACCTCTCTTGCCCCCCATGCGAGCCTCTTTTCCTCAATATACCCGGCATCTTTCAGCATATTGATATACTTCTCAGCCGAAGTCGTCTTCAGATTGGCGCACTGAATTATATGGGTCTTCAGCGCCCGGCCTTTTGACTGGCCCTTTGAAATGCACTCAAGGAGCTTGAGGACGATCTTGATTGCAGGCCTGTATTTCGCAACAACCATTAAGTATCCCCATCACAGCTCTTAAAAGGCTTCCATACCTTTAGTACATCACTACTATATCAGAATGTAGCTGCTCTGGTATATCAATCTTTATTGCTCAATATTGATTGAATCTAATTTTTTAACTGTTTAGCTTCTCAAATTCATCTTTATGATGGAAGAAGCCATTAACATTGGATTAACCTGCATTGCAGGGAAGATTGCCGCTATAATGAGGCCCAGACATCTGAGTAATGGGCCCAATTTGCCCGGTTGGACCACCAGAATTATAATTATTGTGATGGTTTTTATTAACCTGCTCGACCTTCAACATCCAAAATTTTTATATAATATTAATATCATCATTAGATATTGATCCTTTAAGACATAAATACCTAGAGAGATTGCATAGAAAAAAAAAGAATGTGGCAAAAACATAAAAAGAGGAAGCAGTCAAAAAAAGGTTGCTATTTCATTAGCATAATTGCCATTAGAATCGCGAATACGTATATTCGTAGGCAATTGAGATCCAAGCCATGATTGGATCCGCAGCTCCATTATGATAAATCCTAGCAGTAATCCTGGCATGAATGGTTTTCCCTGGTCTTCCCAGGATGATCAAGCCGCTGAATGGGATGGACCCACGTTTCATTCTTGCTATACACCAGACCTATATGATCTATATACCTGATATAGACCTATATAGTATAATGGGACAAGGAATATATTGGGTGGATTCAATCGCTGATTGGTGCCTAAGGATTTGACAGATAACTCAGGATGCAGTGTCTGCACCAATTCTCTTGCAGGCAAGATTGCCGAATCGCTGTTATGCATAAATTCCGATCGATTCTCATCTAATCCGATTTTCATCTTCTATGGGAGGTTAATGAATGATTAATGCAATTGGTTATGGAGACATACGTTATGTTGATAGCCTCTCTGGCCTTCTCAAGTATTACGAAGCACTAATGCAGCGGGGTGGTCTGGTAGCAAGAGCTGGTGAGGTGAGATCTCTTAAGCTCGGCCTGATTCTGGATTTATTGAAGGCGGTGGGAATTCCAGAGGGCCACAAGTCCGGCCTGATCTCTGCCGTTCTGAGGGGCTGGGATATGAACTGCAGGAACAGGAGCATCGTGCAAGTGGAAGAGGAGCTGCAGGCAATTTCGATCAGCATCAATGCCCTTCAGAATGAGCTGGCAGCAGCAAAGAGCCAGTGGGGGCCCAAGGCCAGGCTGAGGCTGGATACAGCAGTGCTGGTCGCCCTTCCTCTTATGCCAACCGACCTGAAAAGCGATGAGGTGGGGAAGATCCAGGACCTTCTTCGTCGAACAATGAACTGCCTTAAGGCAAAAATGGATGGATGATCGCTCTTTTTCCATAAACTATTATCTTGCAGATCAATTTGTTTTTTGTCTCATGAGCCATTTACCAGGAGATCTTCTTGCGGTAGTAATTTCTCACCACAATGGCCAGAAGGTTGGTGCTCAAAACCAGCGATATCAGCACCAGAGCGGTACCCCAGGCCCTAGCCTCCACATCCCAGGCCCCCAGGAAATAGATCAGGTTCAGGAGATGGTAGTTCAAGTTGTTCACCGGCTGAAATAGATCGGGGATCACCCCATAGATCATCTGCACTGGAGTGGCAGTGAAGGTAACCGCCGTCCACATGATGGGCGCAGTTTCGCCCGATGCCTTGGCCACTCCCATGATCACCCCGGTGAGAATGCCGGGCATGGCAGAGGGCAAAACCACCTTTCTTATGGTCTGCCACTTCGTAGCTCCTAAAGCCATGCTCCCCTCTCGCAGAGAGTTGGGAACGCTCTTTAATGCCTCCTGGCTGGTCAGAATTATGGTGGGGATGTTTATAAGGCCCAGGATGATCGAGCCGGAGATCAATGATACCCCGAACAGGCTCACCAGAAATGCCAGTCCGAAGAGGCCATAGACCACAGAGGGAACTCCATTCAAGCAACTCACCGCAATGGTGATCAGCCGGTTGAGCCTCTCGCTCTTGGAGTACTCATGCAGGTAGATGGCCGCCCCAATTCCAAGGGGGGAAGAGATGAGCATGGCCCCCAGAACCATCCACAAGGATCCCAGTATGGCAGTGCTGATACCCCCCGCCTGCCCCAACCTCCTGTGGGGTGAAGTCAGAAACTCCCAATTTATGACCCATATGCCTTTGTAGATGATGATGAACAGGATTCCGCCCAGCAGGATAATGGAGAGCATCGCCGACATCCTGATTCCCAGAAACACCAGCGCCTCTCTTCCCCTGGCGGTATAGCCATAAACTATATTGAGGGCATCCTTGATGCATAGCAGGCTGGCGACCAGGACCAGCAGAGGAAGCAGGAATGAATACTCGAAGGATGCCCCGACACCAAGCGGTCTTTTTATGATAAAATCCGGATTAAGAGCGCCTGAATAGGACAGGTAGAAAACCGACCCGCAAAAAAGAATATCCAGTATGAGCAAAAGCGCTGTTCTTACGCTGGCGCCTTTTATTGTCAGATATGAGCCCAGAATTAAGAGAGGACAGAGGATGAGACTGGCCTCCCAAATTGGTTTTATCCGATCGAGTTCCGGCTGGAGGATGAGGCAGATTAGGGAAGAGACGAATAAGAATGCTGATATGACCACTGAGGCTGCTAGTGCAGGCTTCAGCTTCAACTTAATATCCTCCGAACTTCTTTCTGATCCGCGCCCTGGCAAAATCCGCAATCAAGCTCAGGATGGAGACCACAAGCAATAGAATGAGACCCACGGCAAAGAGGGCGTGATAGTGGGTCGATCCCCGGGCAACCTCACCCATCTCTCCGGCAATGACGGAGGTGAATGTCGCCCCCTGGTCGAAGATATCATAGTAGGGAGAGGCTATCCTGGCCACGTTGCCCACCACCAGCAGCACTGCCATGGTCTCGCCTATTATGCTTCCTATATTAAGGAGCACGGCAGCGGTGATTCCGGATGATGCCGCAGGTATGGTGACATTTCTTATTGTCTGCCACCGGTTCGCCCCCAGGGCTAAGGATCCCTCTTTGAACTCCCCCGGCACCGCCCTTAGAGCGTCCTCGCAGATGGTGGTGAGGTAAGGGATGAACATCACTCCCAAAAGTATTGATCCGGCCAGAATTGACCTTCCGGTGAGCATATCAAAGCTATCCTGCAGGTAGGATACGAGGATGATCACTCCTAAAAAACCATAGACAATGGATGGAACCCCTGCCAGGAGCTCTATAGCCGGCTTGAGGATCGCCTTGCTCCTGGGGCCAGCCAGCTCGGCGAGGTAGATGGCCAGAGGAAATCCGATGGCGATGTTGATGAAAAGGGCCAGAATGGTGATGGTGAGGGATGCGGTGATAAGGGGCAGAAAGCCGTAGATATCACCAGAAGGATGCCATTTCATACCCGCTAAAAGAGAGATGATGCCAAGCTCCGAAAATGCGGGAATGCTCTCGTGAATGAGAAAATAGAATATTAAAAGCATGACCAGAATCGATGTGATGGCGGACACAAATAAAAGCGTCTCTACGAAAAGCTCGCTATACCTGCGGGGCATCATCATTCGTGGCCGATTCATTGAAGGTCAATTGAATCCACCGGTTAAAGTCCTTATGCATTGTATCTATATAGATGCATTACTCAGGACGGAGCATATGGGCACAACTTTTTTCAAAAATTCATTGATTCAATCTGCTGAGGATCTCCTCAGCCTCATAGCGCACCCTAATTATGCGGCTTCGTCCTCGTTCACCCTGCCCGGTAAAATCGGCATTGATTAGCCGGATCGCATCCAGCTTATTCAGGATCTCATGAAATCGGGTGTATCCCGCACCCGTCTTCTCATGGAAGAGGCGGAATAGCTCCCCTGCGCGCCAGCTCTCCTGGAGGGTCGCCATGCGCAAGACCTCCTTCTCATCCGCCTTCAGAGATTTCAAGGCATAGGTGAGGTGGACCAGACGGGAGCGCTCCAGCGAGCTGGCCACGTCCTCAGGGGATATGCTCTTAGAAGCGCGTTTTTCCGCATTCAGGCCAGCCCTCTTCAGAAGGTCGATTCCCACCCTCAGATCCCCGGACTTCTCCGTATGGTCGACAACAGTCTCCAGGATATCATCAGCAATCACCCCCGGATAGAAGCCCATCTGCGACCGGCGGCTGAGAATATCCTTGATCTCATTGCGGCTGTAAAGAGGAAATATCACCTCTTCCGCCTGAAATACCGAGACCACCCTGGGATCGAGAACATAGTTCAAAGCCAGCTCGCTCATGATGCCTATCACTCCCATCCTGGCCCCGGGACAGGTCTCGTGCGCCCGGAGAAGGGAGTATAGGACATGGTCCACCTCCTTTTCTGGGAAGAGGTAGTTGATGTCGTCCAGGGCCACTATCAGCACCTTATCCTCATCTGCCGAATGCTGGGCCACCTTCTCGAAGACCCGCTTGAAGGAGATGCCGCTGGATGGAGGGGCATGCTCGAAGATCTTCTTGTAAAGCTGGTAGAAGACCGCATATCTGGTGGAATCCATCTGACAGTTGACATGCACCGGGACGATCCGAGTGGAATGGGCCTCGATCTCCTCGAAGAGCTTGAAGATGGCCGTTGTCTTTCCCGTTCCCGGCGGGCCGAGACAGAGGGCATTTACCGGCCGCCCCCCCTGCAGAGCTGGCCGGATGCAAAACTTGAGGCTGTCCAGCTGCCTTTCTCTATGGAGGAACTGATCGGGCAGGTGATCTAGCTCGAAGATGTCCCTGTCCTTGAAGAGGGTCTCCTCCCAGAGGAGCATATCCGGTTTTTTAGGTCTTTCTGGATTCACTCGCTCAGTATATTATTTATTTCCTTCTTCAATATGGCGCTCACCAGGGCGCCATCGGCCTTGCCTCTCAGCTCCTTCATCACCAGGCCCATGAGCGGGGCGGCTGCCCTCTCCCCTTTTGAACGCACTAGATCCATTTTATCCGCTACAATGGCCTGGACGATCTTGGCCACCTCCACCTCGTCCACCCCTGCCAGCCCGGAAGCAGCGGCTGCATCAGCTGCCGATCTGTCCGGACGCTCGGCAAGGGCGCGAAATAGTTCGGCCAGCCCTTCCTTGGCGATCCGTCCCTCCGCCACCAGCCCCAGGGCGTCCTTGAAATGATTATCTGAGAGCGCTGATATGTCCACCCCATCTCTGGCCAGCTCGATTGGAATCGTCTCCAGGGCCCGGACTGCAATGGATGGTGAGAGCTGGATATGGGATACGATCTCCTCAAAGAGCTGATAGTTGGGAGAGGCGGCCATCACCCTGGCCAGCTCGGAGTTCAAGCCATAATCGCGACCAAAGCGCTCTGATCGGGCCCTGAAGAGCTCGGGAAGCTCAAGGCCTTCCAGCGTCTGCTCGTTGATCGCCACGGAGGGCACATCCGTCTCCGGATACATCCGGGCCGAGCCTGGCAGGGGCCGCATATACTCCGAGCAGCCATCGGGAAGAGCGCGGCGCGTCTCCTCAGGCACCAATTCCATGGCTTCCCTCGCCCGGACCAGGACCGCATCCATGGCCTTTCTGGCCCGGTCCTCGGGTCCTGTGACCATGATCACTGCGTATTCCTTCCCTGCTTGGAGTTGAACTCTTACCGACTCGACCTCTGCAGCGGTCACGCCATAAGCGGGCAGCTCATCGCTATGGAAGATCCCCCCCACCCCCGCTCTCTTGGCCCGATCGGACATCTCTGAGCCAAGCCTTCTGCCTGGCTGGACCTCCCTTCCCACCAATCCGGCAAATCCCGCCAGCCTGCAGGCCAAGACCACGCCGCCTTTCTTGATGGATCTGGCTAAAACCTTGGAATCGGTCTGGGAGAAGAGCGATGTGACATCAAATACGGTATCATCGACTGCTGCCCCCCGCCTTATAAGCTCCTCTTTGATCTGCAGCAGCCCATGCTGGCGGAGTGCCTCCAATTCCACAATCTTGTCCACCAGGTTCAGGGCCTGTACCCCTTTGATCTCCACCCGGGCCCCGCCTTTTATGGAGACATTCACATCCTGGCGAATGGTGCCCAATCCCCTTTTCACCCGGCCAGTGGAGCGCAGAATCATGCCCAGGTAAGAGGCCACCTCCCGGGCATGAGCAGGAGAGATGATATCAGGCGCCGTCCCAATCTCCACCAAAGGAATGCCCAAGCGATCGAGGGAGTAGACCAGGCTGTCTCCCCGGTCCTCGATGATCCTCGCAGCCTCCTCCTCCAGGCAGAGTATGTCTATGCCTACCGTTCCCTGGCTGGTCTGGATCTTCCCTTTAGAGCCGATGTAGGCCGTGCGTTGGAATCCAGAGGTGTTGGAGCCGTCTATCACCATCTTCCTCATGGTGCAGACCTCATCCACGATCTGCATGCTCAATAGACGGGCGATGACTAATGATATCTCCAGGGCCTCGAGATTGATCTGGGACGGCGGCTCCTCGTCCGCTTCCACCAGGCAGGTGGTGTCATAGCACTTGTAATGGAACTTGCGCGAGACCAGTACTTCCTCCAAGGCAGCGCGATCGATCTCCCCAAGCTCGCTTCTCGATGGGCGGAGATAGCGGAAGAACTCAAAATTGGAGTCCTCTACCTCTCGATGAGCGGTGGGGCAGCCGCAAAAGAGCTTGCAGGCGGTATCCAGCTGCTGATGAATCTCGATTCCACATATGAGGCCCAATTGGCGGTAGTCCAAACCGGGGGGGTTATCAGTTGCCATCGATCACCTTTCTAAAACCGCAGGAGGTTTAACTCTTTTGACTGCTTCTCTTATGTCCTCCGCTTTGACAGTCTTCCTCTTGGCATGGTTCGCCCAGCCCGCGGCCTCCCGAGCCACCTCCAGGCCATAGCTCTCCAGAACCTCTGCCAGCGCATCTCTTGCGCCCTCGCTCACTCTTTTAGCCCCTGCTTCGCGAATCAGTCTGCTTACCGGGGCAACAGGAAGTATTGGCATATCTCAAACACCCCATAAATCCGGATAATGAATCCAGAAGAGCCTTAAATTGAACTCCTCTGGACTTAAAAGCCAGAATACCGTCTTTAGTGGCCTTTAATTCCATATATAATTTTTGTTTTGCCAATAGCTTCTATTTATTTAGACGACCAGTTGCATTTGCTTGATTTTTAATTTTTTATTAAAGAAAGGCCCGTTTGATCCCATCTTTGCGGATATTATGGATATCATACAGCCGTTTTGGATATAACGCCAGAATAATGCAATTGCCTTTGAAATTGGACGGGAAATGTTATTTAGCTTGCCGCGATACAAGGTTGAGAGGAGAGGACGATGATTCAGTGCATATGTAAAGCTATTATTTATGAGGATTTCGAGGATGTGTATGGCCCCTGCGGCTGCGGTATGACCCTGGCCACATTGCCAGTCCTTCTTCCCCGGGACTGGGTGGTGCTGGAACGGCCCCACCAAGCAGAATGCGATGACTTCTGCAAGGGCCTGGATTACCGCAGGATTTCGGGAATGAGCTGCAGCAATATCTTTGAGCATGAGATGGAAGGCGTCGAGTACATGGCCAACTTCTCCTGCTGCCGGGAGTGCGCAGAGAAGGCTGTGGCCCAGGGATATGCGGTCTGGTCCAAGAAATCCTATCCTATGGCACTGCGCTGAAGCCTTTTGTTTTGAAACCACAAATCTAATATTTTACAACATGAAAAACAATGGCCGAGGTTTACAATTGGTCTATAGAGTCTATTCCACCAAATCCTGCCCCAAATGCGAGCAGCTCAAAGCAGCTCTTGTCAAGGCTGGCATCGCTTTTGAGAACATCGATATGGGCACTCCCGAGGCCCTCACCGAGCTGCGCATAAATGGCGTTTTCACCCTCTCCGCTCCAGTGCTCCAGGAGGAAGATAATTTCTATACCTTAGAGGACCTTTTCTCTGGCGATAACCTTCGCGATCTGGCGGGCATCCTCAAGGGCTAGAACTCCCTTCCTCTCACCCGGGCGATATCGAAGACGGCGGTGCTGGCCACATGCATAACGGCAAATGTGCCTGCCTGAATGGGGTCTGTGACCACCATATCCGCCTGACCGGGAACTGAGCCCGCCATCTTCAGGGCGATGACCGGTATTCCCTCCTCCTGAAGCCGGGCCACCTCCTGAGTGATGCGCCCTCCCATGAGAGCTCCTGCTAGGACCAGAATGCTGGCCCTGGGCAGACGGCTCACTGCGCTTACGGCATCGGCTATGGCCACTTCACCAACCAGGGGGATGGTATCCACGCTGATCCTCTCCCCCCGCAGATTGTGCCGATCGGCCTCATTGACCGCTCCTACTGCCACCTGGGCTACCTGGGCCCCGCCCCCTATTATTATCACCCTGGATCCGTAGATCTTCTCGAATGGATCATGGACTGAGACCTCGGTGATGGAGTCAAACCCATCCAGCTCCTCGATCATTCTATTGACATCCTGGGGGGAGCAATCGATCTCCATGTAGACCGATGCTTTGTCGCTGTTGATTCCTCTCTCCACCACAAACTGCTGGGTGTAGACTATATTGCCACCCATCTTTGCCACCACGCCGGCAATATCGCGCAGCATTCCCGGGCGGTCCAGGCAGATCACGTTTATCGCTATGCTCATTTCTCGCCTCTATGCTTTTTTTGCTCTTCACGCCAATAGCGCACCTGGCAAACTTTAATATGACGAGTGTCCACCCTAATCTCAATGGAATTTTGTCCCCAATGCAAGAGCATGATGATGCCCAAAGATGGAATGATGGTCTGTCGTAAGTGTGGCCATAAGCTGCCCAAAGCCAACAGCGAGTCCCTGGTCAGCAAGACTGAGCAGCTCTCCCGCATAGTTCCAGTGCTGGAACAGGAATCTGCTGGCCTTCCCACCACCACCGCCCGCTGCCCGGAATGCGGCAATAATGTCGCATACTGGTGGCTGCGCCAGTTGCGCAGTGCAGATGAGAGCGAGGTTAGGTTCTTCCGATGCACTAAATGCAGCAACACCTGGCGAGAGTACGACTAGGCATCAACTATATTAAATATTAAATTGTCATTCCCCAGGAGGCTCAAGGAATGTTCAAGGCAGTAATCAATGCAGAAACTCTGCGCGATGCAATCGACTCAGTCTCTTCTCTCGTGGATGAGGTTAAGTTCTCCATATCCGAAAATGGTCTGGAGCTGAAGGCAGTAGATCCTGCGAACGTAGCCATGGTGTCTCTCAAGATAGGCAGCGACGCCTTCGAGTACTTCAAGGCCGATCAAGGAGAGATCGGCGTGGACCTGGTTCGCTTAAGCGATGTCTTGAGCATGGCTGACAGGGGTGAGAATGTGCAGCTGGAGCTGGACGAGGAGAGCCACAAGCTGAAGATCGGCGTGGGCTCACTTTCCTACACCCTAAGCCTTATCGATCCCACGGCCATAAGGAAGGAACCACGCATCCCCGATCTGGACCTGCCGGCTCATGTGACACTTCCCGGCGGGGAGTTGAGAAGAGCAGTAAAAGCAGCGGAAAAGGTGAGCGACCACGTGATCCTGGGCGTCTCTGATGAGGGCTTTTATATGGAAGCCAAGGGGGATATCGACTCCCTCAAGCTCAAGATCCCCAGCACTGAGCTCTTAGGCATGAAGCCAGGCGAGGCCAGGAGCCTCTTCTCTTTAGACTATCTGCAGGATATGTCAAAGTCCATCAGCAAAGCAGGAGAGGTCACGCTGGAGATGGGCATAGACTACCCCCTGCGGGTAACCTTCAAGCTAGGCCAGTCCGTGGACATCAACTATCTCCTCGCTCCCCGAATTGAGCAGGAATGAAGATCTCGGACTATCCTTTTACTCAGGAGGCGGCAGAAGCAGTCCGCAGCCGAAATATCTCCCTGGATAGCCTTCTGGACAAATCCCTTTTCCAGTCGGTGCGATCCAGAGCGGCAGAACGCCTGCGAGGAGCGGTCGGCGGTGAAGCCATTCCCGATGGGCGGGCGAGCAGCGAGTCTGAGCAGCTCTTTGAACTTCTCAGCTATCCACTGGCCAGGGTCATGGTCTCCTGTCTGAACGATCCCATTCTTCTGCGCCGTTACGCTCTGGCAGAGGCGAAGCTGGCCTTCCGGAGGATGCAGCATGAAAAGGAAGGGCTGGTCGTCCTGGCCAACGACCTGGGGATCAATCCTCAGGGGCAGGGGCCCTGGAAGATCCATTTTTCTGAGTACATCCGGGCAGCACACCGCATGCACAGCCCCAAATGGAAGCTCACCAACCGCGATCTGTCTGAGGGATATCTCACGGTCACCGATGTCGAGCTCAGCCGGTTGTTGGAGGAGGCGATCAGAGAGAAGGTCCTCAAGGGTCTGCCAGTATCTGTGGACGAGAGGATCTGCCAGGGCCTGGAGGAGTATCTTGCCCCGGTCAAGAGAGACCTAGAGGCCCTGGCTGCTAAGCAGAAGATCGATTTGGGAGAGGTCAAAGAGGGCGCTTTTCCCCCCTGCATCAAAAAGATGCTCTCTGAGGTCTCAAAAGGCATCAACCTAGCTCATAGCGCCCGGTTTGCTCTGGTCAGCTTCCTCTTGCAGATCAATATGACCCCAGATGAGGTGATCGCCCTTTTTGCCACCAGCCCGGACTTCGACCAGGATCGCACCCGCTACCAGGTTGAGCATATCGCCGGAGCGACAGGAACCCGGTACAAGCCGCCTGCATGTGCTACCATGGCCACATATGGCAACTGCCCTGGGGAGGACGATCTCTGCCGGAGGATTCGCCATCCTCTCAGCTACTATGAGAGAAGGTCAATCATGCTCAAACCAGGAGCTATATCGTCTGCAAAGGAAGGGCAGACATAAGCGATTTTATCCGGGGATTTCCCAGGCCCTTGGGCCCTGCCAAGAGGTACAATTCGTCCTCTACTACCGGCTTGAATCCCAGTCCGGCCTGGCTTGCTGCCTCCTTTTCCCCAAATCCAAGGTCCGCCCGGCCGGAGGCAACGATGGCCGCCATGGCAGTGTGGGTCTTGGCCAGGCGCACGTAAACGGGAGCGCCGATGCCCATTTCCGTCAGGGCCTGCTCGAATGCCTCTTTCATAGCGGAATCCCTCGGCCAGCCCACTATCCTCTGACTGGCCGGGTCGACCGGAGCTGAAGGGTCCCGGTAGATCAGCCCCAGCTCTCTTTTGCCGCTCCAGACGACCTTCGCCTCGCCCTTGGGAGCCTCTTCCAATGGGCTTGAAACCGCTGCCAGGTCTGCAATGCCATCCTCCAAATAGATCCGTCCCCGGTACGAACCGGTGTTCAAGAGCATCAGCCTCCAGGGCAGATCCTCTGCCAGCCGCTCGAGGAATAGGGAGTTCTCTCCTGCCACCACCAGACAGGGACCCTGGGCTGGCGAGAAGAGTCGGACCTGGACCGGTGATCCTCCCTCTAAGAACTCCACACCTGCCGGAATCTCTATCACTCCGTCAGCCAGGGCCAGGGTGGTAATCGAGCCGCTGCCCTTGTCCACCGGATAGACCAGATCCCCCGATACGCCCACTGCCAGCATCTGCTGCCTTCCTTCCGTGCGCAGAGGGCCGGCCAGCCTTCCGGCGGTTTTGTTCTCAGAATGCCCACGGCCCAGGACAGAGCGTATGGCGGGGGCGGCCAGCTCGGCAAAGACGGTCAGAGCGCTAGTGGGATAGCCTGGCAGTCCGATACATGGCTTGCCCCGGATTATCCCGAAGATGGTGGGCTTTCCCGGCTTGAAGTTTACCCCGTGAAATATCAGTTCTCCGACCTCCTCTATAACCTGATAGATCATATCCCCTGCCCCGGCTGAGGTGCTGCCGCTCACCAGGATCATATCGCACTCTTCTGCCATCCTCAGCAGGGTTCTCGCCATCTGTTCCTTATCGTCCGGCAGAATGCCATAGCTCCTGGGACGGGCGCCGCAGTCCTCCACTCCCGCAGCTATGGTGTAGCTATTGATATCATAGATCTGGCCGAGCAAGAGCTCCCGGCCGGGGGGAATTAGCTCCGCTCCGGTGGAGGCCAGGCCCACATCCAGGCTTCGTACCCGGACGCTCTCCCTTCCCAGAGCGGCCAGAACGCCTATCTCGCGGGCTGCAATCGGCGTTCCGGGAAAGAGGACTGCCTCCCCAAAGGATATGTCGCTTCCAGCCGCCTGAACGTTCTCCCCCCCAAAGGCCGGCCTGCGGATGTAAACGATGCCCTTCTGGGCCAGGGAGTACTCGATCATGACCACCGCATCTGCACCTTTGGGCATCATGGAACCGGTGGAGACCTCCGCTGCCTCGCCCCGCGAGATCTCAATCTCAGGCCTTCTGCCCATGGGCACCGATCCCGCCAGGCGGAGAGATACAGGCCGGTCCTCTCTCGCTACGATAGTGTCCTGAGAGATGACCGCATAACCGTCCATAGAGGCGCGGCCAAAGCCGGGAACATCCTGGCTTGATATCACCTTCTCCGCCAGGATACAGCCAAGAGACGAGCCCAGGGCAACGGCCTTTTCCCGGGCTGGCGGCAGGTGGTCTGAGATGATCGATTTGGCTTCCTGTAATGAGATGAGGCTGCGAAACTCCTTGGGCATGCCGCCCCAATAAGCCCCGAAAAGATATAAAATCAGAGCCTTGACATTCTCTGACGCAGAAGGTGGTCTGCCAGGACTATTGCGACCATAGCCTCGGCCACCGGTACCATTCTGGGGGGTATGGCCGGGTCATGCCTCCCTTTGATCTCTATCTCCGCATCCATTCCGGCAGCTAGGTCCACGGTATGCTGCTTTTTGGCGATGGACGGGGTGGGCTTGACTGCAATCCGGCAGACTATATCCATTCCCGTGGATATTCCGCCCAAAATGCCACCGGCATTGTTGCTCTCAAAGCCTATCTTCCCTCCCTCCATTCGGAGAGGATCGTTCATCTCGCTTCCCCGCATACCGGCGCAGCCAATACCCGCCCCTATCTCCACCGCCTTCACCGCCCCCAGGCTCATGAGCGCTTTGGCCAGGTCAGCATCCAGCTTGTCGAAGACCGGATCTCCCAGGCCAGGCGGCACTCCCCGGGCGATGATCGTTACCATGCCCCCCAGGCTATCACCCTCCTGCCGGACAAGATCCAATTGCTCCATCATCCTCATTGCAGCATTAGGATCCGGGCAGCGTATGGGGTTGGCCTCCGCCCGGGCGCAAAGCTCAGCCAGATCTACCGAATCGGTCCTGGACTTGATCCCTCCAAGCTCGGTCACAAAGGCTGCGACCTCCACCCCCGAATGCTGCAGCAGCTTCTTGGCCACCGCTCCCGCAGCCACTCGGCCAGCCGTCTCTCGAGCGGACGACCTGCCCCCGCCCCGATGGTCGCGCAGGCCATACTTCATCTGATAAGCATAATCGGCATGACCTGGCCTAGGCCTGTTGCGCAAGAGGTCGTAGCTGGCCGAGTCTGCATCCCTGTTCCAGATCAGCATGGATATGGGGGTGCCGGTGGTCTTTCCCTCGAAGATGCCGGAGAGGATCTCCACCTGATCCATCTCCTTTCTCTGGGTGGATGCCCGGCTCTGGCCCGGACGCCTGCGGTCCAGCTCCTTTTGAATATCATATTCCGTTAATGCCAGTTCTGCTGGGCAGCCGTCTAAAACAACGCCCACCGCTCTGCCATGAGACTCGCCCCAGGTGGTGATGCGAAATAGGGTTCCAAAGGAGCTACCAGGCATATTTCATAACCTCGATCTCGTTTTCGGAGAGAACGGTGGGGGGCTTCTCAGATCGATCCAAAATATATCCGATGCGCAACGATGCTCTTTCCAGAAAATGCAGGCATTCAAGCTCCTCGCAGGCCAGGACCAGCGCCCCCTTCTTCTGCGCGCCGGAGATTATAGGCGCTGATACCCAGCATCCTCTCGATCCATCTTTAACCTCGTGAACCAGAGGCTTGCCGAGAAGGTCGCAGCCTGCCTGGATATCATTGACGAACTCGATCAAGACCTCCACCGATCCATGCAGAGCCCTCAGCACCAGGCCCCTGTTCTCCTGGAGGAATATGCCCCCGACATCCGCCCCGCCTGCCCCAGAGACGATAAAGGCCAGGGAATCGGCTAGCACCTTGTCCAGATCCTCCTTGGAGGAAAAAAAGATCTCAGATATCCGATCCATTGCTTCCAGTTCCCGGTTGGCCCTGAGGATCTCGATCTCCCTCTCCTTTCTATCCGTTATATCCAGGAGATTTCCCAGGACCGCCCTCTGTCCCTCGTGCTCTATGGGCATCGTCCGGAACTCTATCCAGCGACATGTTCCGTCCTTGCGCAGAACCCTTGATTCATAAATCGGCACGCCGGACTGCCGGTCTTTCTCCAGCCGGATCGCGCACTGAATGTCATCAGGCGTGATCAGCTGCCAGAAGGGCATCCCCTGGAGGCTATCCGCCGAGCAACCGAAGATCTCTCCCAGCCTCGGATTGACCAGCTTGAAGACCCCCTCTTGGAGGATGTAAATGCCAGCCAGGGCATTCTCCACAACATTTCTGTGAATTCTCTCCGACCTCTCGATGCACTCCCTCATCTGCCTCTCATTTGCCTTGAACCGTGCCTCTTGTATGAGGTTTTCAAAGACATAGGGGAGGCTCTTGAAGCTCTCCAGGCTCTTGACCACATATTTAGTCGCCCGATTCTCGAAGGCAACCACTGCCATCTCCGTTGTGCCGTGGCCGGAGACCATTACCACGGGGATATCTGGGTCCAGCCTTCTGATCCTCACTAAAACATCCAGCCCTCCAATCCCCGGCAGAACCAAGTCCACAGAGATCAGATCGTATCTATCCTGGGATATCATCTCCAGGCCGTTCTCTCCTGTGGCGGCAAAATTCAAGAAGAACTCATCATGCCTTCGGAAGCCCATTTTGATCAGCTCTGCATGCTCTGGATCGTCCTCAATGATGAGAATGCGATAAGGCCCTGCCATTAGAAACCATCCTTGTCAAGAAGAAGGATGCTTTATCAGTATTTTATATCTTTCTGCTAAAGTCTCTGCTGATTCACTGCATTAGGTTTAATAGGCAACAGGGCATAAACAAGAACGATGAGACCAGTTGCCGCCTTCATTATTATTTCGATTCTCCTAGCAAGCTCAGTCCAGGCCCGCGTCTTGATCGTCGATCCTGGCGACAGTAGCGATGCTAAGACCATTTCTGCTGCCGTATTTAAAGCCAGTCCCGGAGATACAATTCAAATTCAGCCCGGCAGATACCCTGGAGCAATCATCGACCGAAGCCTCAAGATCTATGGACAAGAGGGCGTCTCCATAGAGGGGCCGCTCAGCATCAATGCACCAGGATGCGAGATATACGACCTCAAGATCAACACCAGCAGAAGTGATGCCTCTTTAAGCCTGCTTTCAGGTGACTGTCGGATCGTCCGCTGCACCATATCAGGGGAAAAAGCGGCAGTAAGCTCAGAGGGTAGCAACAATACAATTGCTAATTGCAGCATCAGCTCCCCCGCGGGAATAGAGATCTTCGCCCCGGACAACCGGGTCCTTGGCTGCCACATCCAGGGCAGTGGGATTGGGGTAAGGATAAACCAGACCTCTGGCTGCTGGGTTGAAGATTGCACAATCGCCGCTTTGCAGGGAGTGCTAATCGAGGACTCGGATAGGGATGGGGTGGTTAACAACACCATTCTCACAGACGGACTGGGCCTGGTCCTCACCCGGTCGGATGGAAATGTGGCATCGGGAAATAACCTCAGCGGGGCTTTTGTGAGCGGCATAGATATGCTCAATTCCCGGTTTAACGATATCGCGGCGAATAGGATCGAAGGGGGCAAGGTGGGCATCAGCTTGAGAGTGACGGAACACTGCAATGTGACCTCCAATTGGTGCCTGGGAAATGAGAGGGCAGGGATCTACGGCAACGAGGCAAGCGGATTGATGCTGGCAGAGAATGACCTTATTGAAAACGGCAACGGGATACTCCTCTCTGCCTCAGCCGACAACATCATCCGGTCCAATCTCGCCTCTCATAACGTCTACGGTATTTCATTGCGCGGATCGGCGAAAAACCTCCTCCAGGATAACCTCATGGAATTGAATCGCTACAACCTGCGCATTGACGATGGCGATGGAGCAGACCTGTCTCTTCAAGACTATTATGATCAGGACATAGACCGAAGCAATACGGTCGATGGCAGGCCTATCTATTATCTGGTGGGAAAATCGGGGATGAATGTGCCGGAAGACTGTGCCTTTTTGGGATTGGTATCATGCCGGGATATATCTGCTAGGAATCTGACCATATCCAATAGCAGCGTAGGCGTGCTGCTGGTGAACTCCTCTGGCTGCCGCATCCAAAACAGCAGCATCGATCTATCCGAGGAGGGCATTCTCCTCCGGGCCAGCGATGACTGCATCATCTCCGACTGTCGGGTCCGGGAGTGCAATGTCGGCTTCGACAGCCAGGACTCGAGAGGAATTCAGTTTGTGGCTGACCATGCTCGAGACTGCGCCGCCGAGGGCTTCAGGGTGGACGGCTCGCTTAACCTGCTTCTGCTCAAGTGCAACTCCACCTCATCTAATAGCGGCATATCCCTTCACAGCTCCCGACTATGCAGAGTGCAAGACTGCAGCGCAGTTCGAAATGCAAAGGAAGGGCTCCTTCTGAGCCTCTCCCATCGGTGTTCTCTGGTGGGCAACCAGATCACCTCAAACGACCGGGGCATCGCCCTTACCGGCAGTAACGCCTGCACTCTTGAGTCTAATTTCGCCATCTCTAATCAGAAAGACGGCATATCAATAGAGCAGCTATCCGATGCAGAGGTTACTGGCAATAATGCCACCAATAATGGTCAAGGCATCTTTGTCCAGTCGTCCAAGAGGTCGAAGATCAGCGGAAACGTCCTCTGTAACAATAGCCGCTACGGCCTGCGCATGAGCACCAGCACTAGCTGCAACATCACCGGAAATGAGATCTGCTCAAATCAGATAGCTGGCATCAATCTGGTCGACTGCACTGACAACTTCCTCTATCATAACATAATCAGAGATAACATCATCCAGAATGCCGCGGACAATGGCAATAACCACTGGGACGCTGGGGCTGAAGCGGGAGGCAACTACTGGAGCGATCATGAGGTGGTGGGCGATCCGGGAAGCGTGCCTCGCCCCATTCCCGGCCGGGGCCAGGATCGTTATCCATTCCAGCATCCAGGAGGCTGGGGTTGATGGACGAGTTGGACCTAGAGCTTCTCAAGGTCGCTCAGGATGGATTGGATCTGACGGAGAGGCCGTACCGGGTTTGGGGTGAGGTCTTGGGGATGGGGGAGGATGAGATCATATCCCGTCTTCGCGCTATGGAGGGGGAGGGCATCATCCGCCGTTTTGCTGCCACCATAGGGCACAGAGCCCTGGGAATTCTGGCCAACGCCCTTATCGCCTGGAAGGTGCCGCCAGAGAAGGTGGATGAGGCAGGAGCGATCTTTGCTGCAGCTGAGGAGGTCACTCACTGCTATGAAAGGGCAACCGCCCAGGACTGGCCATATAACATTTACACCATGGTCCATTCTCGCAGCAGAGAGGAATGCCTCCAGATTGCAGAACGGCTCTCTTCGCGGTCCGGCATAAGCGACTATATCGTCCTTTTCAGCGAGAAGGAGTACAAAAAGATAAGCGCAAGGATATGATGCCAATATGATGCGGGAGTCTTATGGTTGCACCGGATGACTGCTCTTATAGGCCCTTCCTCCCCCTTTTTCTGGATATGAGCCAGAGGCTGGTGGTGATCTTCGGTGGGGGAAAGGTGGCGGAGAGAAAGGCACTCCTCTTTTCCGATTACGGGCCGGTGCAAGTGGTCAGCCAGAGTTTCACCCCTAAACTCCTGGCATCAAAGGATCGGTGGGAGCTGACAGAGTGCGATCTTAGGGTTGATTTCAAGAGATATCTGCAGGGCGCATTCATCGCCATTCCCGCCACCAGCAACTCCCAGTTGAACCGGTCGATAGAGGAGGAGGCGATCCGGGTGGGAATTCTGGTTAACCGGGTGGAGGGCAGAGGGGAGGTGGTGGTGCCTTCCATTATCAGAAAGGGCCAGATCTCCATCGCCATTTCTACCGAGTCCCCCGGCTTGACCCGGTACCTCCGCCTCCGGCTGGAGGAGGAGCTGACCGAGGACTACCAGGGTATGGCAAAGCTTCTTGGCCGGCTGAGGCCTGAACTGAAGGAGCTCATACCCGAACAGGAGGATCGCGCCCGGGCAATCAGGAGCATCCTGGAGGACAAAGAGGTCTGGAGGCTTTTGGGCCACTCCTATGAAAAGGCCTATATGAGAGCCCGCTCACATGCATGCCAGGATGAGCGAGATAGCCTCGATGCTGGTTACTCACCGCACCGCCTCCATAGACGAGATTGAGAGAGCCTGGCACGGTGACGTAGAGACCATTCTTAAATGGGTGATGTCTCAGGACAGGGTAGAGGAATGCGCTGTTCTCAAGACCTGCAACCGGGTCGAGGTTTATGTGGTGGCACCGCGAGGGGAGAAGGTGCTCTTCGACCTGGCCAAGAAAGCGCGCGTCTCATCTCGAATCATCGATTTTCATGATCACGACGAATCCCTGCTCCATCTTCTCCGCCTGGCCTCGGGCTTGGAGTCCATGATCATCGGAGAGGACCAGATCCTGGGACAGATGAAGGAGTTGACCCAAATCGCGATGAAGGCGGGAACAACTGGCTGGATGCTGGAGACCGCTTTTAAGAAGGCCATTCAGGTGGGTAAGAGGGTGCGCAAAGAGACCCGCATCAACGAGCGCTCGGTGTCGGTAGGCTCTGCAGCTGTCGACCTGGCTGAGGAGATCCTGGGTGACCTGAAGGGCAAATCGGTCCTGGTGATCGGCGCTGGAGAGACTGGGGAGCTAATATCCCGGGCACTGCTCAGCCGGGAGATCGGATCGCTGGCAGTCACCAATCGGACCCTTAGCTCAGCGGTCTGTCTGGCGGAGAGCCTGGGGGGAGAGGCAGTTCCATTTGATGATATGCCCCGCCGCCTTCATATCGCAGATGTGGTGATCAGCGCCACCTCTGCCCCCCATTACATCCTCCTCAAGAGCGACATAGAGACGGCCATGGCCGATAGAAGCAACAAGCTTCTCATAATCGATATCGCCAACCCCAGGGACGTGGACCAGGCTGCTGCCGAGGTTTCAGGGGTCCAGCTGCATAACATCGACAGCCTCAAGAACATCAGCCGGGAGAACATGATGCAGAGGATGGCAGAGGCGGCACGGGTGGAGGAGATCATAACAGAAGAGCTGCAGCTTCTCCGGGCCAAGTACAAGAGGAAGGAGGCGGAAGAGCTGCTGGCTCGGCTTTACTCTCAGGCGGAGCTGATCAAGGACCAGGAGGTTAGAAAGGCCATGAACAAGCTCTCAGCCAGGCATACCCTGGGCGAGATCGAGCAGCAGGTCCTGTGCGATATGAGCCGCTCCATTGTGAATAAAATATTATCGGAGCCGACCAAATCGCTGAAGAGCGCTGCGGAGAGGGGAGACCTGGAGATACTGAAGTCATTGTGCGAGCTGTTCCGGCTGGAGGAGAAGATATGAGGAGAATGAGGCGGCTGAGAGTGCCGGGGATCAGAGAGATGGTTTCCGAGACGGATCTGGGCATAAAGGATCTGATTCAGCCCATCTTCGTGGATGAGAGGATATCTGAGCCGAAATTGATCGAATCCATGCCCGGCCAGTATCATCAGAGCATAGAGAGCGTGGCAGCAGAGGCAGGAGCGCTGGAGGATCTGGGGGTGCCGGCAGTGCTGCTATTCGGCCTGCCCTCCACCAAGGATGAGATGGGCTCGGCTGCAGCCGATCCCGATGGCGTGATCCAGAAGGCGGTGCGGGCAATCAAGGAATGCACCAGTCTTTTGGTCATAACCGACCTGTGTCTGTGCGAGTACACCAGCCACGGCCACTGCGGCCTGGTCCGGGGAGAGCGAGTACTGAACGATGAGACCCTTCCCCTGCTGGGTGAAGTGGCAGTGAGCCAGGCCCAGGCGGGAGCGGATATAGTCGCCCCCAGCGGAATGATGGATCATATGGTGCGGGCCATTCGCACCTCTTTGGACTGGGAGGGATTCGCCGATACCCCCATTCTCTCTTATTCCGCCAAGTATGCCTCCACATTCTACGGTCCCTTCCGGGAGGCGGCCCAGTCGGGCTTCGCATTCGGCGATCGCCGGGGATACCAGATGGATCCGGCCAACTTTGCCGAAGCCCTGTGGGAGGTGCAGCTGGACATCGAGGAAGGGGCGGATATGGTGATGGTCAAGCCGGCCATGCCCTATTTGGATGTGCTCCGGGCGGTAAAGGAGATGTTCGGCATGCCCACTGCTGCCTATCAGGTATCTGGAGAGTACTCCATGATCCAGGCCGCCGCTGAGCGGGGCTGGCTGGATGAGCGGGCCGCCTTTCTGGAGTCGTTGATGTGTATTAAGAGGGCGGGCGCGGATATGATCATCACCTACTGGGCAAAGGAGTATGCCAGGCAATGCGAAGGATGATCCTGCAGATAATCGATACGGCTCCTCGCTATTTAGTATGGGTAAACTCTAATCGTATATTCTCTGTGTCTCCGCGCCTGTGGTGAAGGGCTATGCACTAACCCAACCTCAGAAAGCAGAGGTGCAAAGGCAATAGTTTCAGCTGGACCTCACCCACACAATTCGGCGAGGAGCCACAATAAGGCTATTGAAGTCTTTGCCAAAGCCAAAGAGCTGGGGCTATACGAGCTGATTCCAGCCCTCATGAGTACGTGTAAGCTACAAGATCCCATCTCTGGCGGAGGTATCACGGCCAGTTATAGTAGTTCTGACGAGAAGTCTGAGTAGTAAATGTGATTAAATGGCCCCTAACGAATGATTCACTGGAAGAGGTTGTAGAGCCCCTCATTTCTGAACTCAGGTGCCCAGAGGACTTCCGAAATCTGGTTCAAGCTCGAGACTCAGGCCAGATCGTCATGGCATTGAATGGCAGCGTATCATTTGTATACAAAGCCGTAGACAGCACGATCATTGGCCGCATGGAGTTCAGGCTACCCCCAGAAGTTCTGAAACTTCTGCAGCTGACACCCAACCGGCCGATGGCATTGCAGGGGAACGCTCGGGAGCTGGCCAGGATGATGAAAGCAGAGGTGTTGGGGATCCAAGGAGATAGGACGAGTGCAGAGACGAAGGTTACTATAACCAGTAAATGTTATGGGCAGATAATGAGGTCATATGTCCCCAATGCAGAGCCTTGTCTCACATTACTTATGATGCTTGAGGAGACGATGATGCCATGAAGAAAGCCTTCCGAATGAGAGAAGAACAAGACCCTGCTGGCAAAATAGCAGAATCGGAAGAGAATGAGGTATCCGTTGCCTCAGAAGAGCTTGTCGGCAGCACCCGGCCACTCATAGAGCAGGCAAAAGCCCGTGTCGCTCAATCAGTAAACTCCGAGCTTGTGATCCTCTACTGGCAGATAGGCAAGCGCGTCAGCGATGATCTGCCAGCCGAGAGCCGGGCTGAGTATGGAGCGAAAGTTGTCGAGCTGGTGAGCAAGAGGCTGGCTGCGGAGTACGGGAAGGGCTTTCGCCGCAGCAATGTCTTTCACATGATCCGTTTTGCCGAGGTCTTCGATGATATCAAGATAGTCCAGACACTGTCTGGACAATTATCTTGGTACGGACTTCAGCTTCATCGCCCGGCAGAAGCGTATGACCATCGGAGACAGGGACTTCTACCTCGACCTGCTCTTCTATCACCGCAGCCTGCATCGTCTGGTGGCCATAGAGCTCAAGCTGGGCAGCTTCGATGCTGCCTACAAGGGCCAGATGGAGCTTTATCTGCGCTGGCTGGACAGATACGAGCGTCGGCCGGATGAGGAGCCGCCCATAGGGCTGATCCTGTGCGGCGAGAAGAACCGGGAGCAGATTGAACTTTTGCAGCTCGACCGGGGCGAGATCAGGGTGGCTGAATATCTGGTGGAGCTACCACCGAGGGAGATGCTGGAGGCCAAGTTGCATGAGGCCATACGGCTGGCTAAGGGGCAGGTGGAAGCAAGAGAAGAAAAGCCTCCTGGATGGGATCGCCACAATAGCGGTTCTTCAGGATGAACGCCTGGTCCTGGAGAGAAATCGGAAACGCATAAAACCGCATCTACTAAGGCATAGTGCTGCTTCATGGTGGCTGGATGCCGGGATTCATATCGGGGATGTAGCCGGGCAGCTCGGACATGCCAGCCAAGCTTTTTGACAATGAACTCCTTATAGGCAATACTGCGCCCGTTACGGTGTGTATCTTTTTTGTCCTTATCCAAAGGATCGCTCTGCAACTCAATTTATCACTCAGCTTCTAAGCCAAGCAAAAGGCACAAGCGGCATCAATTAGCAGATACCGAATCAGAGCCGCTCTTTTTCCTTCGCACATAGCTCTCATACGCCACCCGTGAGAGCCGGTCTGCCTCTTCGTTCTTCTCTCGCGGAACCCATTGAAAGCTCACCTCCTTTCCCACCAGAAGCTCCTTGATCTGGGGGACATACTTTTTAGAGGTAGCCGAGTTCACCCGGTACTCCCCTTTCATCTGCTTGATCACCAGCTCCGAGTCCCCCCGGATCTGTATCTTCTCATCGATCCCCTCGTCATTCAGCCACCGGGCTGCGGCCAAGAGGCCCTCGTACTCCGCCACGTTGTTGGTCATCCCCCGGCCCTCCCCTACAGCGCCAAAGCCCTTCCAGATCGGCTCCTTGTCGCGGCAGATCAGATAGCCATAGGCCGCCACTCCACCGGGATTTTTGGGATAGCAGAGGCCGTCGAAGTAAACAGTGATCATCTCAAGAGTCAGACTGCATGTGCCATTATAAAAATTGTATGCAACTGTTCCTGTCCCATTAAAAAAACATTTTTATTCTTTTAAGACATCCCGGATGAGATTATCTATATCAGCCTTCTTTTGCGGGTTCAATGACACATGAAGGCCATAACCAGTTTGCTTGGGAAGCAAGAACTCCCCTATGATAAGCTCTTCTGCTGCGTCTTTCGCTTGGCCGCGAAGATGTTTCGGGATGCCCTTTGTGAGATCGTCGTATGCGGTATGACGACCGCCCCAATACCCATGCCTGCGGAGCTTCTTTAAGATCTGCGCTTTTAAGATCAAATTTATATCTTCGCTCAGCCATTCAACCCCTAAATATTCAGTTATATTTTATTTGTGTTCACTTTTTAAAACAATACTAGCAAAGTATTTAAACCTTATTGCATACTAGTACATACTAGTACATATTAGTACATATTAGTATCTACTACTTATCCGTACACCCATGTGCATTGATATGGGGAAAACGGAAGAGGAGGAGGAAGAAAATGGATGAGTCCTTATTCATAAGAGTACTTGGAATTAAAAGCCCAGTGCTAAAGGTACTGGACTTTTTAATGGATAATGAGTGCTTTGATTATTCAAAAACAGATATAGCAGAAGGTGCAAATCTAAGTAGAGCCACACTATTCAAGGCGTGGCCTAAATTAGAGGCGTTGGACCTGATTACCGCCACCAGGTCAGTAGGCCAAGCGAAGATGTACAGGTTGAATAAAAAGAACCCCATCGTAAAGAAGCTCATGGAGCTGGATGACACGATCTCCGAGTATTTTGCTCTGAAATACTGCGACTCTAGGGCATGTTCCTGCAATGACATTTCAGATGTAGTAGGGCCGGGCCAGGATTTGATAAAAGAGATCATCAAGTATGAGAGCGATTCGCCCAGTGATGAAAGAGACCGGAATGAACAGCTGCTGTTAGCTAATGAATGAATATTGATCCAGCTTCTAATTTCACCGGGACCGTCAACTTCATAGTTCTGGCCTTCTGCCTAGCCGTCTCCGAATCAATTTTCCTAGTGCTTCCCAGGTGCTCATTTTGAGTCTTATCACCCTCGCCCCAGGAGGCACTCCAGTAGTGTAGATCTGAATTCCCTTTTGCTTTCCCTGGCCTAATGAAAATACATCATCGATAGGCTTAAAAGAGGTCTTCAGATTCGATGCATTTATAACCGACGTGTCCAATCAGAGAAATCGACGATTCACAGCCACGGGTCTGAGAGGTTCAAAAGATCATGAAGGTAGCGGTTATTGGCGGAGGCATTGCCGGCGCAGAGCTGATAAGAGTGGCGGCACCCTGCCCACTGGAGTTCACCCTGATCGAGCCCAAAAAGCAGATAGAGATGCAAGCCCTCTATCCCGAGTATTTAGGAGGGGTCGCCAGGCTGCAGGACCTGGCCGCCCCCCTCAAACCATTTTGCGAGCGGGTGGGAGCCCATCACATCCAGGAGAAGGCCCTCCGCCTGGAGGGAAGCACCGTGGTCTGCGAGAAGTCACAGGTGGAGTTCGACTATGCAGTCATCGCCACCGGTGCCGCTCAGAACTACTTCGGCATCCGGGGCGTCGACAACACCTTCTCCATCAACACCCTGGAGGAGACCAAGAGGGCCCGACGATTCGTGGAGGACAACTATCCGGAGAGGATCATGATCATGGGCTCGGGCCTCACCGGGGTGGAGGCGGCATCCATCCTGGCGGAGAGCCTTGATGCCAGCATATATGTCATTGAGGCGAGGGAGCGCGTCCTGCCCCAGTTCTCAGCTCAAACGTCCGAGCTGGTGGAGAGGGCCCTGTCCAAGAGGGGGGTGAACATCCTCACCTCCACCCAGGTGGCTGAGGTCAAGAAGGACTGCATAATGTTCACTGACGATACCTGCCTGGACTGCGATATGGCCATATGGACGGCAGGAGTGAAGCCCTCCCAGTTTATCCAGGATCTGGACCTGCCCAAGAAGAACGGCTGGCTGCTGGTGGACCCCTACCTCAATTTAAAGAGCAATCTGTTTGCTATAGGCGATTGCGCCTGGGTGGAGATCGATGGCCGTCTGGCCACCAAGACCGGTCTGGAGGCGGAGAGACAGGCCAAGTACCTCGCTCGCCACCTTTCCCATCTGATAAAAGGTAGGGCCCAGGAGAGGTATTCGGTACGGGCCAGCACCGACAGCCAGGTAGCGCTCATATCCCTGGGCTCGGACTGCGCGGTAGGGGTGGTGGGGAAGACCTGCATTGGAGTGCCCACCAGGCTGATCTACTCTCTGAAGAGCTGGATCGATAAGTCATTTATCAAGAGATTTAAGTAGAATATAGGGTTTCGATCCGTCTTCAGCCAACTAAGACCCGACCATGCCGGTCGATCTTCCCCTCAGATACCCTGGTGGAGCTAATCCGGACCTTATCTTGGGCCATCTGATACTCTATCTCTGATATCTGCAGGGGCTGCAGGTTCTTCTTGGCCCGGAGGCGGTTTATCTTCTCCGCCATAGGCAGGGTCTCAGGAGATACCACAATAAAATCGAAGCTCTCATAGATCGATGGACCGCATTGGTCTGTGATCTTCGTGATGTGAACATCGTCAATCCCAAAGCATTTCTTAATTACAGCGCGCAGGTTCTTCTCTCGTACATCATAGTTGCGCACCGATCTGGTCCTGCTCGACCTGGCCATCTCGTCTGAGGTTAGGCCTATAACCACCTCCCCATCTCCACTCAACTCAAAAGCGCGCCGGAGCAGGGCTAAATGACCGTCATGAATGGGATCGAAGGTGCCTCCTACCGCGACTCTGGCCATACAGGCCCGCAAACTATCAGTGCCGTATAAGTACTTGGCGGCTAGATACGACGACCCCGGAATCGTTCAAGGATCTTGTTGACGATACGCCTGGAGCTGCACAGCTCACAGGGCTCCTGCTCTTCTATTCTCACAATCCTGGGATGCAGGCCGCGACGGAAGAGATCATGCTCCAGGCGTAAGGGATCGAAGTGCTGGTCAAAGCCCAGGGTGATTATGTCCGGCCGGAGGTCCTCTATGGTCCGGAAGATATCGCCCACCTCGCCCAGAATCGCTCTATCCACCGGCTTTAAGGATTCTATCATCCTCCGCCTCTGCTCCTCGGGCAGGATGGGTTTGGCCTTATGGCGCACATTTACATCCCTGGCGACTATCACCACCAGCTCATCTCCCAGGGCTTTTGATCGCTCCAGATAAAGGACATGCCCGGGATGGAGAAGGTCGAAGGTGCCGGTGGCAACTACCAGCGTCACTGCTCAATCTCCGTTCCCGGCTTGTGCCGCCTCTTCAATCGAGATCATCATCAAAGTCATCGTCATCGAACTTTACATCCAGGATGGGGAGGGCTCGCCTCACTCCTGCTGCATCATAGCAGACCCAGCTCTGCTCATCGAACGGCGGACCGACGATGATATGGTAGTCGCCGGTGCGAGAGAAGAACAGGAGATCCGGCTCTGAGGGGCGGAGCGCTCCTGAGGGATGGCTGTGAACAGAACCCGCCACCTTCATATTGGGAAGCATATAGAGCCGGATCAGAGCGCTCATGCGGGAGCTCTCTGTGCCAGGCAGTATCAGAACCTCGGTTATGATCTCACCATCCGCCTGGAGAAGTCCGGCGAACTCCGCCGGGGCTGTGGACCGCGATGCCTCCAGTATAAAATTCAGAGTATCTCTGGCAATGCCAGCTATCCGCTTCTTTCTCATAGTCCTCCCATTCCCCGCAGATGGATGCAGTCCCCTGCCAGAACTCGCACCACCTCGTCATTCCTCCTCAACAATAAGGCCCCATCCTCCGCCAGGTCCTCCACCTCGCCCACCAGCTCTCCAGAGTTTGCAGAGATGCGCACCATCCTGCCAATGGTTGCGGAGCGGCGGCGCCACTCATCATAGATCTCCTTCGATCCCAAATTCTCATATGCCCTCTCTATCTCCAGGAGAGTTCTCTGGATCAGAGCGGTACGAGAGACCTCAGATCCTACCTCTCGGGACAAAGATGTCGCCATCCAGTCATCTGGGAAAGTGGACGGATCGATATTGGCGTTGATGCCCACCCCCACCACGGCATATTCCAGCCTTTTCCCCTCTGCCTGAACCTCCATCAATATGCCTCCCACCTTCCTCTCCCCGATCAGAAGGTCGTTGGGCCACTTGATTCCCGCCTTGAGGCCGAGCAAGTTGGATATGGCTCTGCAGACGGCAACGCAGATGGCCATATTGATCTGATAGGCGAGAGCTATGGGTATATCCGGCCTCAGAATGAGGCTCATCCAGATTCCTCCTGATGGCGATTCCCAGTGTCTGGAGAGCCTGCCCCGCCCCCTGGTCTGAACCTCAGCCAAGATGACTGTGCCACTCTCGCCCTTTTGAGCCAGCGAAATGGCCAATTCATTGGTGGAGGCAAGCTGGGCAAAGAGGCGCAAGTCCCTTCCCAGCCACCTGGTACCGAGGCAGGAGAGGATCCGATCTTTGTCCAGTGGAGCCAACTCTCTATCCCTGTGATGGGGACCGGAGCTCAGCTTGGACCTCCGGCGAGCCTCAGCGGATGATGCATCACCCCCGTAAGCAGCCACTATCAGCTCTTCTCCTCCAGCTTCTGCTGGCTCAGGTATGAACCCACTGCAGCTGCGATCGCCGCTACCTTTCGGTTATCAGCCCCAAGAGCAGAAGCTAAAGACTCGTTCTTGTCATGATCCTCTGCTGCTACCCTCTTCACCGCTTCGGCGATGTTCTCCTCCTTGATGAAGCCGGTATTGAAGTCACCACTTCTGAACCTGGCATTCCTGAGCACTGCCTTATGGAAGATGAGGTTGGTCTTAACCCCCACGATGATATACTCATAGAGGGCCCGCTCCATCCTGGCTATTGCCTCTTTGCGGTCCTTGCCATGGGCGACAAGCTTGGAGATCAAGGAATCGTAGTAAGGAGGAATCAGGTAGCCGGAATATACCCCGCTGTCCACCCTGATACCCGGACCGCCGGGACTCCTGTATCCCTTGATCCTCCCAGGAGCAGGAGAGAAATCGTTTAACGGGTCTTCTGCATTTATTCGGCACTCTATCGCCCAGCCCCGTATTTGCATGTCGCTCTGATCGTAGTTCAGGGGCTGGCCGGCGGCGATGAGGATCTGCTCTTTGGCCAGGTCCACCCCGGTCACCATCTCGGTGATGGGATGCTCAACCTGCAAGCGGGTGTTCATCTCCAGGAAGTAGAAGTCTCCCCGGGAGTACATGAACTCCACCGTCCCGGCGCTGGCGTATCCAATGGCTTTGGCCGCTTTGACGGCGATGGAGCCCATTCTCTCACGCAGCTCATCGCTCATCACCGGCGAGGGTGACTCCTCTATTAGCTTCTGATGGCGGCGCTGGATGGAACACTCCCGGTCGGAGACATATATCGTCTTTCCCATCTCATCCGCCAGGATCTGGAACTCGATATGTCTGGGCTCGGTGAGATACTTCTCGATGTATATCGTATCGTCGCCGAAGGCATTGCGGGCTACGGACTGAGATGAGGTCAGGGCGGGCAGCATCTCCTCCCGGCTTCCCACGATCTTCATGCCGATTCCCCCACCGCCTGCCGCCGGCTTGAGGATGATCGGGTAGCCGATGCCGTCCGCCAGGTCCATCGCTTCATCCGGATCGTTGATCCCCTCTTCAATGCCCGGAACGATTGGCACCCCTGCCTCCTTCATGGTCTGACGAGCGGTGATCTTCGAGCCCATCGCGTCAATGGCAGTGGATGGTGGTCCGATGAACACGATGCCATTTTCCTTGCAGGTGGAGGCGAAGACGGTGTTCTCGGATAAAAAGCCATATCCAGGATGGATAGCCTCTGCACCGGTCTCCAGGGCGGCCTTGATTATGTTGTCTATCTTCAGGTAGCTCTGGCTGGATGGAGATGGGCCTATGAAGACTGCTTCATCAGCGTACTTGGCGAAGAGGGCATTTTTGTCCGCTTCGGAGTAGACGGCCACGCTCGGGATGCCCAGCTCCCGGCAGGCTCGCATAACCCGGATGGCGATCTCTCCCCGGTTGGCTATCAGGATCTTGTTGAACATCCGCATATGAAAGTCTCTGCCAGGGTAAAACCTTTTTGGCAAAAGATAAAAACCTGGAGGACCAAATGCAGATCATGAAACCCAGGGAGCTATCAGATGATGAATGCATAGCACTCCTCTCCTCAGCCAGATACGGCAGGCTAGGACTATCCAGAGAAGACCAGCCTTATGTGGTTCCAATGTCCTTTGTGTACCACGAGGGCAAAATCTACCTTCATTCCCGAGGGATGGGAAGAAAGGTCCAGTATGCCGCTGAAAATCCCCGGATCTGTTTTCAGGTAGACCATCTGGAGAAGGGAAAATGGACGAGCGTCAATGCCTTCGGCAGGGCAGAGCTATCGGACGATATAGAAGCCAAGCAGAGGATGTTCGATGTCTTCACCAAAAAGGGTTTGGGCGGCCATGGAGGCAAGAGCTTTCAACGCCAGGACCTGGAGAGGATGGATATGACCATATGGGAGATTGTCATCGATGAGCTGACGGGAAGAGAGGGCGTCTGGTAGATGCCCGCACCTTTAAAGTGGACGGAGAAGTATCGTCCAGCCACCCTCAAGCAGGTTCTTGGCAATGGCAAGGCGATAGACGACCTGCGGGAGTGGGCTCTCTCCTGGGAGAGAAGCGAGCCCATCACCGGCGCGGTCATTCTATACGGCCCGGCGGGAACGGGAAAGACTTCGGCGGCTTTAGCCCTGGCACATGATTTCGATTGGGATTACATTGAGATGAATGCCTCAGATGCTCGCACCGCAGGCATGATTGAGAAGATTGCCGTTCCAGCATCGCGAAGTCAGACGTTCTCCGGAAAACCGAGGCTGGTTATTTTAGATGAAGCAGACAACCTCCATGGCACTGCCGACCGAGGCGGAGCAGCGGCCATGCTCCGCCTGGTCAGGAATACTCTCCAGCCAGTGATACTGATTGCCAATGAGTACTATGAGATCGATAAGTCACTCCGAGATGCGACCCGGGGAATTCAGTTCCGGTCGGTGCGCTCCACCACCATCGCCCAGGCATTGAGGGCGATCTGCCAGGCTGAGGGCATAGACTGCAATCCCGATCTGCTGGTTACGATCGCCGAGAGGGCAGGGGGAGACATGCGCTCCGGGATCAACGATCTGCAGGCAGCCGCCGAAGGCCAGGAGACGCTCAGGGAAGAGGATCTGGCCACTGCCCAGAGGGATGTCAAATCCTCCATCTTCCGGGTGCTGGAGGTGATCTACAAGGGCAATAACGCCAAGGAGGCCCTGGAAGCGTCCTATAATCTGGACGAGAGCCCGGAGGATCTGATCAACTGGGTGGATGAGAACCTGCCCCTGGCATACTCCGGCCAGGATCTCCTCCGGGGCTTCGAGACCCTGGCTCGAAGCGACATATTTCTGGGCAGGGTACGGCGGAGGCAGAACTACGGCCTGTGGCGCTATGCCAGCTATCTCATGACCGGCGGAGTGCAGGCGGCAAAGAAGGAGCGCAGGCATGGTTATGTGGCCTTCCGTCCACCCAGCCTGTGGCGAAGGATGGGCCAGACCCGCAAAGTCAGATCGATAAGGGACTCTGCCGCCAGAAAGATCGGCAGGCACTGCCATGTATCGCTCGCCTTCGCCCGCTCGGAGCTGATGGACTTTGTGGGAATGCTGCTCAAAGACAAGAAAGGCGCTCCCCAACTGGCCGCCCGGTTGGATCTGACCGCAGAGGAGATCGCTCTGCTCATGGGAAGCTCTCCTGGCACAAAGAAGGTGCAGAACATCTTCGAGGAAGCGATGAGAATTCAAAGCAGAGAACAGATCAAGGAGATAGAGCTGGCATGGCGGAAGAGCAGCCAACCCACCCTCAATAAGAGATCTGATGGCCTTCTCCAGACGCTCTCTGTGGAGGGCCTGCCAGATGATGAGACTCGTCACCCTGCAAGGGCGCCGGCAGGGCAGGACAGCCAGTCTGCTGCCCCTTCCGTTCACCGCCCGGAAACAGGGCTGAATGGACCGGAGGCGAAAGAGCCTGGGAGAAGAGGCAGGCCAAGGAAGACAGAGGGTGAGGCTAATGAAGGCAAAAAGGATATCAAGGAATCCACCTTCAAGTCAGGGAAAAGGCAGAAGTCCCTATTCGACTTTTGATCTCTGGCGGGAGCCTAAAGCTTCTTGAGCAGTGATCTGTCTGAAGATTCCCATATTTTCAGACGGAATAACCAGCAAGCTTAACCGAAAGGGCTAACTAGCATAATTGAGAAAATAAACTGCAGCGGGCGCTGCAAACTAAAGCGCAAGAGCTGCAAGGGGTGTTAATTATGGCAGTACAAGGCAGCAAATTTCCTAGAATGAAATCCGGCATACCTGGTTTTGATGAAATGGTAGGTGGCGGATTTCATCAGGGAACTGTAAATACCATAACCGGTTCCTCAGGCACCGGCAAGACTGTTTTCGCCAGCCAGTTCATTCACCACGGCATCGGACAGGGGGAGAAGGGAATGATCATCACTCCCTCTGAGAGCGCAGAATATATGAGACGGGAGATGATGTCCTCCTTTGGCTGGGACTTTGGCGCATTGGAAAATGATGGGAAGCTGAGCCTCATAGACGTTACAGACCCAGTTCTCAGGCTGCAGAAGAGCATCGATGTCGATCCGGTGGATTTTCTCATCAACTTCAGAAAGCTTGTGGAGAGAAAGCTGCAGGAAGAAAAGCCTAAAAGGCTATTCATCGACGATCTGACTGCATTTTTTATGGCGGTAGAAGCGCCCTTTAAGATCCGTTCGCTGACGGATGACCTCTTCGGCACCATCCGCTCCAGCGGGGTGACCTGCTTGGTCACCATAGGCACCGCTTTTGGCACCAATCAGTTCCTGGAGTATGGAGCAGACTCCGCCACCATGCTGAACCGGGAGAGAATAGGCAATACGCTCATCAGATCGATCTATGTAATGAAGATGAGGGGCTCGAAGATCGCCAATAGCATCCGGGTGCTGGACATATCGGACGATGGCATCTCCGTATCAACGCTCTCTCCTTATCCATGAGGTTAGAATGATAGAAAGATGGATCATCCTGGCAGCAGAGGAAGCGGGCCCTGTCTCCAATAAGATGGGAGGCATATGGAATGTGGTGGATGCCGAGGCCACAACCCTCGCTCGGCTGGTGGCTAAAGGGGAATTAGATAGCGAATTTCGTATCCTGGTGGTCGGCCCCAACTATCCCACTGCCGGATCGGATTGGAATACCGGCCGAAACCGGGTGACGGACATATCGGCACTCAACCGGCTGGACATGGGTGAGGAGCTCGCCCTAACCCTGGCGGAGTTGAACTCCCTGGGAATGGAGAGCGTCACCGGCCAACGGGTCGAGGAAAGCGTTCCCATCGGCTATGTTCTGTTTAATACCAATTACTATCAGTCTCGATTGGTGCGCTGGAAGGACCGAGAGATGACATTGAATAATGCCATTAAGACAGAGGCCTTCGATCTATTGGGACTGGACTCAATGAGATTTGAGAAGGAGCACTATGGCTGGGAGTATAATCACTATTTAAACCTCTCCTATGCGGTCTCGGAGCTGGTGCGTATCCTCGCTCAGTCACCTGAGGAGAGCACAAAGAAGTATGCAGATAAGGCGGTGGTCGAGTTTGCCCGGTCGGTTATGCCCAGGGTGAGGGCCTCACTGCACTGCCATGAGTTTGGGATCTTCTATGCCGCCGCCAGGCTGGAGAAGCTGGGCATTCCGGTAAGAACTCTCTGCACCTTCCATGCAACCGTTCCCGGCAGGACGGCAGGCTACCGGTCGCTGGAGAAGATCAGAAAGAATGACTCAAAAATGGAACCTGGAACCCCTCTGGGCTTTGCCGCTCTGGAGGCGCTGGCCCGCTATGCCGATGGGGTCACATTCGTGGGCGACTCGACGATGAAGGAGGCAATGCTCTTTTACCGCATGAAAGGGGTCGTCATTCGCAATGGAATCGATGTTAGGGTCGATCGAATCGATTGGAATAAGAAGGAGCGCTGCCGGGCACGGATTCAGGATTTCATCATCAATAACCTCTATAAGAACTGCGAGGGCAGCTGCCCGGAGAGGGAAAATATCATTCCCGTATTCTCCATTTCCAGGATAGAGATAGAGAACAAAGGTTATCCTCAGCTTCTCGATGCCCTGGTGCTTCAGGATCATCTCCTGCGGCACAGAATGATGGGACAGCGACATGCAGATCAGACTCGGGTGGTGTGCTTCCTCATCGCCTCCCATGGGCCCAAATCCAAGGATAAGCTTCCCGAGGGCTTTCCCATCAACCTTCCCATAGAGGTTCTGTTGGGCGATGAGATCCGCCTGGAGAATATGATCAATGATCGACGGCTCAACAAGGATGAGCTGATCTCCGGCCGGAGATCGGTGGCTGCCGTTCTGTATCCCCAATGGCTGGGACCGAATGACGGCGGCCTGGGAATGAGAACGGACGAGGTCATGGCCGGCTGCGTCGCTGGCATCTTCCCCTCACAGTACGAACCCTTTCTTCTCACCGCATTGGAGGCGGGAAGGGAAGGAACCCCCAGCATCGTCAGCCGGAGCGCAGGATTCAGCGATGCCCTGAAAAAGGTCGAGCATCGGGTGCCAGGGCTGGGTGGGGTTGTAGTTGTGGACAACATCGAACTGCAGCCTCAGGAGACGGTTATGGACTATGCCCTAGCTCTGGATTACTTCTCCCGGACCTATCTGGAGGACGATGTGAAATACCGGCTGCTGTGCGAGGAGTCGTTCTCCCTGGCCAGGCAGTTCAGTTGGGACCAACCCGTAATGGAGTATTATAAAAATCTGACCGTCTGACCTCGGATAAAATTCCGGTCTGAATTAAAATAAACCATCATCAGGAGTGACATCGATTGAAGTCAATGCGAATCGCCTATTTCAGCACCGAGTACCCCCCCCTAGTCTATGGTGGGCTGGGGGTCTATGCAGATAACATATCTCGCTCTTTGGTTGCCCTTGGCCAGAAGGTCACCGTCTTCTCCTGGGGTTCGAAGGAGTCTCCCAGGCATGAGATGCTGGTCGGGGTGGATGTCTTCCGAGAGATGCCCCTTGCGATGAGGGACGGAATGGAGATCTTTCTCTCCCCCCAGACCTTGCGGTGGGGTCAGGGCTTGGATTATCTGCTCAACCTGTTCAGCTACAACCAGCTCGCTCTTGACCATCTGAAAGAAGAGGATCGTTTTGATCTGCTCGTCTCCCATGACTGGCTGGCCCTCCCTGGTGGCATGGCCGCCAGGAGAGAAGGGACTCCACTGATTTATCATGTCCACGGCCTGGAGACCGGCCGGTCCTCAAATCCTAACCCGCAAATCGTGGCTCTAGAGCACAAGGGCCTAGAGGTAGCAGACCTGGTGATAACCGTATCCGAGGCCATGAAAAGGGAGCTGGCCGGTCAGGGGATTTCTGAGGACAAAATCCGGGTCTGCTATCATGGAGTGGACTGCGAGTTCTTCGATCCTGAAAAGGTAGATCGAGAATCCCTGGTTGCTTTGAGAGAGAGATACGGCTTTGATGAGGATGATATCGTAATTCTCTTCGTAGGACGGCTGGAGCCGGTCAAAGGTATCAGAGAGCTCTTCTCCGCCCTGCCCAGTGTTCAGTCGGAGCACAGCAGGGTTAAGCTCCTGGTGCTGGGGGTCGGCAGCCTGGATGGATGGGCTAAAGTAGAGGCTGAGCGGCAGGGCAATATAACTCTCGTCACCGATTTCGTCGATGCCGAGGAGAAGAGGCTTCACTATGCCCTTGCCGACCTATGCGTATTTCCCAGCCTGTATGAGCCGTTCGGAATAGTGGCCCTTGAGGCAGCGGCCATGGGCAAGGCGGCTGTGGTAGGGGCGGCAGGCACCAGCGGCCTGGCGGAGATCGTCAAGAATCCGGCTGAAGATGAGCCGACGGGGGTTCATGTCAATGCCCGCGATCCAGCCGATCTGGCCTGGGGAATCAACCTCGCCCTGGAGGATAAAGAACGTCTCCTGTCCTGGGGAAAAAACGCCAGAAAGAGAGCCCAAACCAACTTCAGCTGGCAGAAGGCAGCGGAGAGCACCCTGGCCATCTACGAGGAGGCAATCGCGTTTTTCAGAAAGAGATCAGAGGGATTATAGGCATGCCCGAGATCAGACGGCACTATTTTCTGGAAGAGTACTGCATCATCGCCGCCGAACGCAACAAAAGGCCCTCAGATTTCCTGGTGGCTAAGGCGGTCCCAGGAGACGAAAAGGACTGCCCTTTTTGCCTGGGCCACGAGGATAGGACTCCGCCCACCATCGCCGCCTACACCGACGATGGCATCCTGCTCCAGGATGAAACTGGATCAGAGCTCTGGCAGATCAGAGTGTTTCTCAATGCTTATCCCACCATGATCCCCAGGCCCGAGCCTCCGGCGGCAGAATGGATATCCCTGCCCGGCCAGGGATATCACGAGGTGATTGTGGATTCAAGAGACCACCGCAAAAATCCGAGGGATTTCGGCAAAAAACACCTGGAGATGCTCGTTTCGGCCTACACCGATCGTTACCGACGCTATTCCACCCATGAGGATGTGAAATATATCACCATCTTTAAAAACTGGGGCAAAGAATCGGGGGCCTCGCTATCCCACAGCCATTCTCAGCTCATCACCCTTCCCTTTCTACCCCCGCAGATGAAGAGAGAGGAGGAGGCCATATCCAGGTCATCCTTCTGCCCTTACTGCAATATCGTGGACCGAGAGAGTGCGTCATGCCGGCTCGTCGCCGAGAACAATCACTGGATCCTATTTGCCCCCTTCTACTCTCTTATGCCCTATGAGACCTGGATTCTACCTAAAAGGCATTTGGGAAACCTGGCGGATTTGAGGGACGAAGAACAAAAAAGCCTGGCCAGTATGCTGGCAGAGATCCTTCGGATCCTCTATTCCACCCTGGACGATCCCCCCTACAACCTGATGATCTTCCAGCTTCCAAAAGAGTATCACTTCAACATCAGGATCCAGCCCATAGTCTCCAGGATAGCAGGCTTTGAGAGGAGTTCAGGTATATATGTGAATCCCGTTCCCCCGGAATTGGCAGCAGCAGAATTGAGAAATTTTTGCCTGCCGCCGAAAGATTAATGAATTATCGGACTTAAGTGATTTAAGGATTTGATCAGCTTGAAATGCTTTTAAACAGGCAAACAATAAGAAACGACAGCAAAAAAATGGTCGTACTGATAATAATTTGGCATCCTTTCAGCAATACGCTCAGCAGAACGACCTGCGCACAATCTGCAACATGCTCGGCAGCATGCGCTGGATGCCTTTAGGGATGAATGGTGAATAGATGCGAATTGGAATGCTCTCCTGGGAGAGTCTGTATTCAATAAAAGTAGGTGGCGTTGCCCCTCATGTCTCAGAGCTATCGGAAGCGCTGGCCAGGCGGGGCCATGAGGTCCATATTTTTACCCGAAGAGGGGACTTTGAGTCCTATGACAAGATAAACGGGGTGCACTACCAGCGGGCTGATGTAGACGACCATGGCGATATCGTCGATCAGATGAACCGGATGTGCGATGCCCTCTATCATCGTTTCGGTGCGGTGCAGCAGCTCTTCGGCAACTTCGATGTAGTGCACGGCCATGACTGGCATCCCGTCCTAGCCCTGACCCGAATAAAGAGCGACTATCATCTGCCCTTCCTGCTGACCATGCATAGCACTGAATGGGGTAGGAACGGGAACACCTTTGGATACGGCATATCCGAGGAGATATCTCATCGAGAGTGGCAGGGATGCTATGAGGCGGCTAAGGTTATTGTGACCACCAGGAGGATGCAGGACGAGCTGATGCAGATCTACAGCCTGCCCAAGGACAAGATTCCCATCATTCCCAATGGCATTATCGTGGGCAAGATGCGGAGAGGCGTAGACGCCGGCCGGATCAAGGAGAAGTACGGCATCCATCCCCTGGCCCCTGTGGTGCTCTTCTGCGGCAGGATGAGCGTCCAGAAGGGGCCGGACCTGCTGGTGGAGGCCATACCTCAGGTGCTGAGAAATAGACCAGATGTCTGTTTCGTCTTCATCGGCGAGGGGGGCATGAGATCGGAATGCGAGCAAAAGGCTCGCTATCTAGGCATCGCAGATTCCTGCCGGTTCCTGGGGTACACATCCAGTGCGGAGAAGCAGATGCTGATCAATGCCTGCGATATGATGTGCGTTCCCTCTCGCAACGAGCCCTTTGGAGTGGTCGTGCTGGAGGCATGGGACGCCTGCAAGCCGGTGGTGGCCACTGATGCGGTGAGCATAATCAACAACTTCCAGGATGGGCTGCTGGCTTATATCCAGCCCGAGTCCATAGCCTGGTGCATAAACCGGATTATCAGCAATCCGAAAGAGATGAAACACCTGGCCCGGGCCGGTTGGACCAGGATAGAGAGCGAGTTCTCCTGGGATCACATAGCTGAGAGTACGGAAAAGGTCTATGAGCAGGCTATTGAGCAAAACCGTTGAGCAAGGGTCGCCATGGGTCGTGGTTTGCTTGCCAATTTTGCTGAAAACCTTATCCCACCTCTTTTTCCTCATTCAGACCGAAAGGTTCATGAAGGGCGAGCACAAGGGGCTCTTGGCGCCTCGATAGCTTAGCCCGGTATAGCGCGTCCTTGGTAAGGACGAGGTCGCGGGTTCGAATCCCGTCCGAGGCTTAAAATCTCATTTTTTTAAAAACCTGTCCTAGGAACTCAGAAAGTTATTTGATGTTTGCGACCTAGAATATATAAAAGGTGAATATCATGGCAGATGAGGTTGAATTTGAGGTCAACGGTCCGGAGCAGATGGAATATCAAGGAATAGGAATTAGATTGGTATCGCTGGTGATAGACAGCATAATTTTTGGCCTTATATTTGGTGCTCTGGGAAATATTTTGGGAGCTGGAGGTATGCAGGGGGATATGTTTCCCTGGTATTGGGGGGTGCTTTACTTTGCGATATACATAGCATACTTCACCCTACTGGAGGGATCGAAAGGCCAGACCGTGGGCAAGATGATCACCAAAATAAAGGTGGTCAGAGAGGATGGCAGCCCCATAGACATGAGCCAGGCGTTCACAAGAAACATCCTGCGCATAATTGATGGCCTATTTGCCTACCTCATTGGCGCAATATTGATCTGGCGATCCGATAAACAGCAGAGATTGGGCGATAGCGTGGCCAGAACGGTGGTGGTGAAGGCCAGATAGATCATCAATGGATCGCTAGATCAGCAGATCATTTAATGCATCAGAGACCGGCTCCGGGCAGGGCTGGATCTGCCTGCCCGGGAGCACCTGAGATGGATCTGGTTTGGCCTTCAACTATGCCAGGGATCTGAGGAGACCTCCTCAGTCTCCTCCTCCTGCTGGATGCGGCGGCGAAGTAGTCTTTTAGCAAGCCAAGTGAAGGCCATCAGGCTGATGAACAATTTTAATAGACCTTTGATCATGATTTATATCACCTGATACTAGTATTGGCTTTTGAACCTATAAAAATACTGGTATTCGTTCAGTCGCTAATAAGCATAAATGAGATGATCCAGAGGCATATCTTGGATTTTGCGGAAATATCAGAGTAGCGGAATGCCCGAGCGCCATAATCTCAGCAACTGATGGATCATGGCGCATCAGTAATGGGCCTAGGAGAAGTCCAATACCTTCTCCGAGATTGTTCCTGGAGAGTCTGCGATGGGCTCAACCCCGCCAAGATCATTCAAATTCTCCCGATAGAGCTCATTTGAGGGATCGAGCTGGATCGCCCTCTGGAAGCAATCGAGTGCCTCCTCATTCCGTTCCAGTTTCCTCAAAACCACGCCCTTATCATTCCATGCCTCTGCGTTCTCGGGGTTGAATTCGACCGCCTTATCCAGGGAAGCGAGAGACTCATCGAATCTCTGGACTATCAGGAGGACATGGCCCTGACGGTACCAGGCTCGATCTAGGTCCCCATCCAGATCAATCGCCTTTCTGTAGGCTTCCAGTGACTCATTGTACCGTTCCATCTTCTCCAGAACCATTCCTTTGTTGTACCAGGCGTTAGCATTAAGGGCATCGATCTGCAGAGCCGCCCCCAGAGAAGCCAGTGCCTCTTCATCCTGGTTCAGCCCACCTGAGAGGACGAGAGCGCGATCATTGTAGGCTTTTGCATTGGATTGGTCCAGAGAAATGATCCTGTCAAAGCTCTCCAGCGCCTCTTCGTATCTTTCCATCTTCAGCAGGAGATTGGCCCTGAAGCTCCAGGCCCAGGTGTCGCTCTGATTGATCTTCAGATATTGATCGATATCATCCAAGGCAAGTGGGTATGAGCCGTTATAATAATCGCTTTTCGTCTTGGCGATCCAGTGCTCAGCATCCTGGCCCATTGCAGCAGGGATGGCAAGCATCAAAATGGCAAGAAGAAAGGGAGCTATGAGCTTCATGCTTCCTAATGTATTCGAATAAGTGGATATAGGTTGCGGTCGATTTGGCTGTCATCGACCAGACCGATCAATTTGGAGTTTTATAGTCAGGATATAAAAATTGTTAGAGGGAAGGCCCGCCTTAGAGGGTGACCTTCTCCGCCTCATCCGGGGTATATCCCTCGTGGACTACCTTGCACAGCCTTCTTACAAGGAGAGTTGGATTCTCTGCCTGGAAGACATTGCGGCCGAAGGCCACCCCTGCTCCGCCCACCTGAACCGCATCGTAGACCATCTGCAATAGATCCCGTTCAGTGTCCATCTTCGGTCCGCCGGCGATGACCACAGGCACGCTGCAGCCTCTTACCACCTCCTGGAAGGTGTCGGGCGAGCCAGTGTAATTCGTCTTGACTATGTCCGCTCCCAGCTCCGAGCCTATGCGTGCGGCCAGCTTCACATGTTCTACATTATGCTCAGACTTCACCTTTGGCCCGCGTGGATACATCATGGCGATCAGGGGTATGCCCCATTGGTCGCAGCTTCGTGCCACCCTTCCCAGGTCATGGAGCATCTCCGCCTCATCGTCGGCGCCGACGTTAACGTGGATGCTCACGGCATCCGCTCCCACTCTTATGGCGTCCTCGACGTCCGTCACCAAAACCTTGTGATTTGGATCAGGACCTAGTGAGCTGGATGCAGAGAGATGAATGATCAATCCCACATCCCTTCCATATCCCCGGTGGCCATGCAATGGCAGGCCCATATGTCCCAGGACGGCGTTGGCCCCGCCTTCTGCCACTTTGTCTACCGTGGCCGGCATATCTATCAGTCCGGCAATGGGTCCTACAGATATTCCATGGTCCATGGGAATGATGATGGTCCTGTGCGTCTTGCGATCCAGGATGCGCTCCAGCCTGATCGCCTTTCCGATCTTGCTCATGAAGGTGGTGGATGTTTATTCTGAAATTAAAGATGGTGGTCGAATGAAGAAGAGGAGAATGAAATGACAGGAGTGGATGGAACGGGTCTCTGATGGGCAACGAGACCAGCAGAGCGCTTAAATATCTTCGAGTATTTCCATAGATGGGGATTAATATGAAGTGGTCGGTTGTCTTATTCTGCGTTATAATATGGAACGCGCTCTTTGGAGCTGCAGTGGGTGACGTCTACCCTCTGACGGTTGAGGGGGTGGGAACGGTGACCGTTCCTGCAGATATAGTCACTATCTCCGTCTCGGTTGAGAGCAGCAATGAAAATATTACTCAAGCCCAGTATGAGGTCGGAGAGGAGATGAACCGGGTGATATCCGCCTTGAAGAAAGCGGGGGTCAAGGACGAGGAGATCCTGCCCGGCCAGGGAAGCGGCATATCCAGCTTCCAGTCATCGAGCAAAGTCTGCAAGACGGTGAATAACACCACTGTATGCGAGAATGTCACAGAGAGCGCATCCACTCTGCAAAGGTCCACAGTCATCCGTCTCCAGGCCAAAGATGAGTCCGGGATCGATAAGGTGCTGGATGCCGCTCGATCGGCAGGGGCCAACGCCTATGTGGCGGGATACTACCTGAAGGACTCAAGCGACGCCCGGGCAGAAGCCCGCAAGAAAGCTCTGGCCGATGCCAGAAAGAATGCAGCTGCCATAGCCGCGGATGCTGGGGGAAGCCTGGGAAAGGCCATGGATATCTTCGCTTATCCCGATCTGGGAATAGACTATTCCTATGGCGGAGGCTCGGGCGAGGGCAGGATGATGGATGTCAACTCCAGGGTCATGGTGACCTATGAGTTTATCTTATAAGACACTTCAATGACATCGGTATAAAGGGGTTAGTCTATGAAAAAGATATGCAGTGTATTAATGGGGATGCTGCTATTGTCATTGGTCATACCTGCAATGGCGGCGGATAATGGAACAGATGTATCTAAGCTGAGAGTGGATGGCGAGGGCAAGGTGAAAGCTGCCCCGGATATGGCAACGATAGTTCTTGGGGTTGAGACCCGGAGCACAAGCGCAGCAGAAGCAGCTGAAGAGAATGCTATCCTGATGAACCAAACCATCAATGCCCTGCTCGATGCGGGCATCAATGAGAGCCAGATGCAGACCAGCAGGTTCAGCCTGACCACAATGCCTCAGGACGAGCCCCGGGGCGCTGATGCAACGCAAGAGCCTCCGACCTTCCTGGCCACGAACCAGGTAACAGTGAGGCTGGAGAATACTGCGGACGTGGGCCGGGTCTTGGATGCGGCGGTAAGCGCGGGCTCAAACAGCATCCAGGAAGTCAAGTTCGACCTCAAGGATCCAACCCCTCAGAATGATGAGGCCATGACTATTGCCATCAAGGATGCGCAAAGGAAGGCTCAGGTTGCCGCCAGCGCCGCCGGATTGGAGCTGGGAAAGATCCTGGAGATAACAGTAGGCTATGGATATGTCATGGAGGCTATCAGAAGCTATTCATATGCAATGGATGCTACCCCGATCCAGCCAGGAGAGATGGAAGTGACGGCCAGCGTGAATCTGGTTTATGAGATCTCTTGAGATGTCCTCAAGAGGCCTCATGCCTCTATTTTCTATCCACCAGATCCATATCGGCTAGATATACATCGGTTCAGGCGGCTTTGAGTCCTTTGCTGCTGATCCCTCGCCAAACAGCTCCTGGAATTTCCAGACCACGTAAAGCTCACACTTGAAGTTCTCTCTTATCGCTTCCATCAGCCTGTCCTTGGTCAGGCCGTCGTAGTAGATCTCCCGGGTGAAACGAATGCTCCGCATATCCTCTCCTGCAGGCTCGATCTCGAAGCTGGACTGGCGGAACAGGAGGTCGTAGCGTATCTGCCACATGAGCCTCTCTTTCTGCTGAGGCAAAAGATGCATGATGGCCTTTTGATGGACATCAGCCAGCATTATCCGGCTGAAGATCACAACCATATCCTCGTGGCCCTGGGGCTGAATGATGCTCAAATGCCTGCCTGACCGGGCAGGATATTCAGCAGCGATCTGATAGTATAGGCTCTCGCTGGGCACCTCTTCCTTGAATATGTCCTCCTGTACAAGCCAGGTCTTAATTCGATCCCGAACATCGGCTATTTCTGGGGCGACCATCACGAGCTATCAACTCCTATGATTCAAATATTTTAATAAAAACTAAAAAAAAGAATGTGTCTGGGTCTTGCTCTACTCCAGCACGCTATGCAGCGGGAAATGATGAATGCCCAGCTTCCCCTCGTAATTGGCTGCGGTTATCTTCAGAATGCCAGGCACTTGACAGGCAGCATGGATTCCCGCCCGCATGGCGTTCTCTATGGCCTCCCGGTCAACGCCATTGATCACTATCTCAAAGACGCAAGAGACATCCTCCGCCAGAACGCAGACACCATCCTCCCGGAGCGATGTGCAGAAGGCGGAGTTGGTGGAGGCCTTGAGGAACTTGTACTTTGAGCCCACCTTCGATCCGCTGGAGACGACACCTCCCGGGAAGGGGGTGATAGCGCCCTTGACCTTGCGAATGGAGTCTATCGCCGCCTCGGCTGCCATCAGGCCGGACATCTGATTCTGGCCCAGTATCAGGAAATTGCCTCCAGCGATTCCTTCGACCGCTCCAAAGCTGTTCTCGATGATGAAGTCGCCGGACATGAGAGGTATCTTCCAGATGTTTCGTCCAAACATCTCCTCTGTCTTCTGGTAGCCATCCCCGAAGAAGCTCAGCTTCTTGCCGGTATCAAACTGTTTTTCCGCATCATGCATGCCGCTAAAAGCAGCAGCAGTGGGCGCAGTGAGCACGCACTGGCCCAGCCTCATGAGCAATGAGTTCTCCAGGTTCTTGAAGCCCATGTTGCATAAGAGGATGTTCACACCAGGCCGGCCGTCGACGGTCTCTCTTCCATCCACGAGGCATTCTATGCCCGCCTCGGCAGGACATCCAATCACTGAGGTTCCAAATCCCGTGGCTTCCCTCGCCGCCTCCAGTGCCCACCTCTCTGTCACTGCTGTGATCTGCACCCTTGCCATCTTAATGGGAAAAGCTTCAGCAAAGGTATCATCAATTTGCACACCATTGATCTCCATAAACAACACCTCAAAGTTCACTTCCGGTGCCTTTCAATCCGGATTATATGCCGCGAGAATAAATCCCCCATTAGGCTCAGCAGAGCAAGCCAGGGCAGCAGCCGCGCAGACCGGCCTCTCAAAGGAGAGATCATAGGCTTTGCGGGCTATCCCGGCCACATCCCAGGCCGACATCGAGACATCCTCGAAATTGGTCTTCTCATATGTCGCCACCATTAAGGCCTGGTCCTCATCCAACCTGAACTGCTGCACCCGGAGCTCGTCCTTCCTGGCGATCCCCAGCCATGCCCTGTTCCCGCGCACAGCCCCAGCGATGCGGGGTGTGTCCAGCTCATCCCTCTCGTGGCCGTAAGCGAGCAGGCTCAAGGCCATGGCATCTCCCGGACTCTGCCCGTCCTCTATCCTCTCTGTGATCATATCGGTATGAGTGCCATTGGTGACCACTGCCACATCATCTGCCACCCGAATGCAGTTGTAGGAGATGTAAGGGTTCCGCGCCAGGTCCGCAGGATCCAAAGGCATAACTGTTATCGATTTATCATGGACCTCTGCCCTCCGGTTGGGAAAAGAGCGGGAGGAGACTCTGTAGGCGACAAAGCTCCTTCCCTGGGCACGGCCTGCGACCACGATCCGGCCTACATACATCTTCAATCAACCAGGTTATACCTGGCGATGTTTCCATCTGCCAGTGCTTTGATATGCTTCAACATATCCGCGCCATTGGGCTTCTTGAAGAGATGCTTGTAGCGGCCCTGCAGGCGGAGATACTCCTCGACAGGTTTGGGTCGGCGGATCTTCTTCACCCCCACCAGCTTTCCATCGACATACTCCGTGAGGGGCCACAGGCCAGTCTCCACTGCGAGACGAGCTAGCTCAATCATGGTTCCAGCATCGAATGTCCAGCCAGTGATGCAGGGAGCGTTGACCTGGATATAGGATGGTCCATTGGCCTTTAGAGCCTCCTTGACCTTCCTTCTCAGGTCCACCGGATAGGCCACTGAGGCGGTAGCCACATAGGGCACACCATGAGCCAGGGCGATGGCCGGCATATCCTTCTTGGGCCGGGGATTACCCATCGATTCTGATCCTGATGGGGTGGTGGTGGTGTGAACGCAGAAGGGCGTGGAGCCGCTGCGCTGCACTCCGGTGTTCATATAAGCCTCGTTGTCATAGCAGACATAAAGCACCTTATGGCCGCGCTCGAACATGCCGGAGTTCGAGCCCATACCGATATCGAATGTGCTCCCGTCTCCTCCTATCACCACAACATTGGTATCCCGGCCCCGGCGCTTGAGCATGACCTCCACGCCAGAGGCCACTGCAGCTGGGTTTTCGAACAGGGAGTGAATCCAGGGAACGCACCAGGCGCTCTCCGGGAAGGGGGTGGTGACAACCTCCAGGCAGCCGGTGGGCGAGACCACAATGGTATTCGGCCCGGCCGCATCCAAGACCAGCCTGATGGTGGTGGGCATGGCGCATCCCGCACAGGCCCGGTGGCCCGGTGCCAGCAAAGATCTTTCCATTTTTAGAAGCCTCCTAAAGAATCTCCTTTCTCAGATCCAGGAACTCGAACTCGCACTCGATTCCCTTCTCGGCGGCAAGGGCTTTCTCTACTATCTTTCTTATGTCCTTGAGAGTGATGTCCCGACCTCCCAGACCGGCGGCAAAGCCGATAATAGGCGTTCTGATCTGGGTGTTATAGAATGCTGCCTTGAGATCCGTCAGCAGACCAGCCTCGCTTCCTATGGCGACATCCTTCTCCAACACCGCGATCACCTTGGCGCCGGACAGGGCCTTGCGCAGGGCTGCAACCGGGAAAGGCCGATAGCATCTGATCTTGATCAGGCCCACCTTGAGGCCCTCTGCCCTCAATTCATCGATGGCATCCTTGACGGTGCCGATGACTGAGCCCAAAGTGACTAAAACCACCTCTGCATCATCGGCGTAATAGCTGTCTATGAGCCCACCGTAATATCGGCCAAAGGCCTTCTCGAAGTCCCTGGCCACCTGCTCTATCTTTTCCAGCGCCTTTTGATGGGCCTCGAACTGCTGATAGCGGAACTCCGTATAGGTGGATGGATCGGCGAAGGCTCCAAAGGTAAGGGGATTGTTCGGGTCCAGGATGTTTGCCGGCTTGAAATCAGGCAGAAATTCCCTTGCCTTCTCTTTGTCCAGGAGCTCCACCGGCTCGTAGACATGGGTGAGGATGAACCCGTCCATGCAGACCATGATCGGAGTCCTGATCTCCGGATCTTCGGCGATCTTATAGGCCTGAAGGGTGGCATCCACTGCTTCCTGCACATTCTCCACATAGATCTGCAGCCATCCCACGTCGCGAGCGCCAATGGAATCCTGCTGGTCGTTCCAGATGTTCAGGGGAGCCCCAATGGCGCGGTTGGCCACGGTCATCACAATGGGAAGCCTCATGCCTGAGACGTTGTAGAGGACCTCGTACATCAGAGCCAATCCCTGGCTGGTGGTCGAGGAGTAGCCTCTGCCGCCGCATGCGGTGGAGCCGACCAGGAGGGAGAGCGCCGAGAACTCGGAGTCAACCGTCAGGAATGCGCTGTCCAGCTCGCCATCAGCCACCAACTGGGAGAGGTTTTCCACAATATGGGTCTGAGGGGTAATGGGATAGGCGGAGATCACATCCGGCCGGCAACACATGACCGCATGGGCCACTGCATAGGAGCCCTCAACCACTCTCATATTTGCAGTATTCTGGGGCATACTGCTATCGCTTCCTTTGCTCATCACTTATCCTCCAAGACCATGGTAATCGCCATGCGTGGGCATTCATTGGCACACACGCTGCAGCCTTTGCAGTAATCCAGGTCAGGGACAAACTGCCCATCCACCTGGTGGATGCAGCCCTCTGGACAGTAGATCGCACAGAGGCTGCATTTTATACATGCCTTATGATCGACAACGGGCACAAAAGTCCGCCAGGCACCGGTCTTCGTTATTCTGGTGCTGCACGGATCTACCAGTTTACCAGCCTTAATTTCCATCAAGAAACCCTCTCGTAGGCTGTTTTAATGGCCAGCAGGTTTTTCTTCCCCAATTCTCCCCGGAAACGCTCGGATATGGCTTTGTTCAGGCTCTCCAGCCCCACCTCTCCGCTGGCACCGCAGAATGCGCCCAGCATTGTGGTGTTCACAATGGGCCTTCCCAAAACCTCCATGGCGATCTTGGTGGCATCGATGGTGATGACCTCGGCCTTTGTGTCAAGCTTGAGCTGCTCACCTGAACGGTCGGTGTTGATTATTATCTTGCCGTCCGGTTTGAGTCCACTGGCCACATCGACCACGTCCAAAAGGGTCACGTCCTGGACGATGACATAGTCTGGTTCGTATATCTGGCTCCTCACTCGGATGGGTTTATCGGCTATTCGGGCAAAGGCCATAACCGGCGCACCCCTCCGTTCTACTCCAAAGGCAGGAAATGCCTGAGAGAACCTCTTATCCTCAAAGGCGGCAACGGCTATTATCTCAGCTGCCGTGACCGATCCCTGACCTCCACGGCCGTGTAATCGTATCTCTTTCAAGGGCTGACCTCCTGTATCTTGCGCACTGATCTCCTCAACTGCTGCGAAAGAGAGATGAGCAAATATATCTCTTTCGGAGCCATATCTATGGCGCCACCTAAGAGGATCTCACTATTGTTCCGCAGATGGCGATGAATAACAATATGGAAAACAACGCTCCGAGCAGCCTCTCAAAAATGAAAGCCCATTTTGTCCAGAATCTGGATCTTCCTTGTATTATCGGCAGGAGAGGGGGATCGATAAATAGCCTCGTGCCGGATAGAAAGACTGTGAAGCTGAAGCCCAGGATATCTAAGATATCATTATCAATCCACTCTTCGCCCCCCGGCAGAACGGATGGCGTCATATCGTTGGGACCGCCAAGCCCCTGTCTCCACCAGAATAAGGCATAGACCAGAACAATGGCGATCGAGAAGAGAAGCGCATTGAACGGCTTTGTGCCATATCCATAAAACCATTCCAGCGGATAGTCTATGAGCTTCCTGAGCCATTCTTCTCCCGCATTTGCCGCGGGCCAAGGCTCTGCTCTATGCTCCTTCCGGTACTGGAAGTAGCAGCTATCATGATCCTCGAAATAGCCCAGGCCGTTAAAGTTCTTCATCAAAGACATATAAGCAGCATCGTCATAGACAAGGTGCCCTGCAATGTCATGCCATCTGACAAAGAGCTCATCATATCTCGTCCTTGTCAGCGAGAGCTTGCGATGAAAGGTGGCATTCTCGAAGATCAAATCTTCCTTAAACAGACTGCCATTGAAACTGGCATCTTTATTGAACACCACATCGCTAAAGTAGGTATCTCTATAAAATCGATCATTAATGAATCCGGCATCGCCGTTGAATTTCGAGCCCCAAAAGTAGGCAGATCCGTTGAATTCCGAGAGCATGAAGCTCGCAGGGCCGTTGAACTCAGAGAAAATGAAGTTCGCATTATCTTTGAATTCTGAGTCTCCGAAGTAGGCATGGCCATTGAATTTTGAGCGCATGAAGTTGGCATCTTTATGGAATTCCGAGTGCCCGAAGTGGACATCTCCATTAAAGATGGTTGAGTCAAAATCTACTGAATCCCGAAAGACTGCCTGATCAAAATAGACTGGCGGCTCAATCGTCATTCCCTTGAGGCTCAAATCACCTTCAATAGTGCAATTTTTAAATTCCGCTGGCTTGCCAGACTTGATGACCTCTAAAACATCTTCCGCCGGAATGATTCTATCATCAGGGATCCCTGCCGATAATCCGATTATAAAAAAAAGAAAAGCCAGGACCAAACCATGAATTCGACTCAGAAGCTCTGCCTCCTGGGAGAAAATGGACAGTTTAGCTAGATAAATTTTAGGCTCCACATAATTCAGCGAAGAGCCAAATTTTATCTGAATGGATGGTCGAATCGGTTTGTTCTACCACAAAATCGGGATAAAAGAAAAAACGTGAGGCCTCAGGCCTCGTCCTCGGGGTACTGGGAGACCATGTTGCCCTCGGGATCCAACAGGACGGCCAGATCGCCGCTGTTGTTCCAGATGGATGTGCTCCGGTCCCAAAAGAGGTTCTCTGTATCGTCGTCTCCCTCGCCCGTGTGCACGACAACTTTAGCCCCGGCAGCAAGGGCGAAGTCGGGGAAGGTATAGGTGTGGTTCTGCGCATCGGCTAGAGTCCATCCGGCCATGTTCACGTCTGAAGAGCCTTTGTTGGTGATCTCTACCCACTCATCATCCAGGTTCTCCTTCTCCGGACTGGTGGCCACGAAGTTGGCGGAGGTTATGGCGATCTGGAGATCTGTCGTGCTGGCGTTCTCCTCTTCGGCAAGGGCTGTGCCGAGGAATGTGATGGCAAGAAAGATGCCAAAAATCCCTGCAAGTAGTTGTTTTTTCATTTTTTATTCTCCTTAATGTCAATTCCCTGATTTAAGGTGTGGATCAGAATTCTCTTAAGTTATATAAATTTTTCTACAGTAATACAGCATAATAATTAGGCTTTGCCCAGTTATATTGCACTACCTCAAACCATGGCTGTTTAAGCGCCTGAGCGTTCTGGATTTTGATATTGAGAGGCGATAGCATGCATCTGTGCTGTCAATCCGCCAGCGCCTGCGAGCTCATCATACTGCCAGACATCGAGATGGAGACCGGAGACGAAAAGTGGATATCTCTCCAGGCAGAGAGGATTTTTGTGACAGAATCACCGGCTGTCTGGCCATAGCTGCATCCCTTCTCCTTCCAGGGGACTCATTCATATGCCTTATGTGCCGGCCCCCCTCATCCTTTCATACTCCGCCAAGACCCCCCCAGTCTCCCCCAAGGCCACTACCTGGCCGCGGTTCATGAGCATGCAGCGACTGCATAGCGAACGCACCGTGGCCAAAGAGTGAGAGACCAGGAGGATGGTCTTGCCCGCTTTGCGAATCTCATCTATCTTATCGCTGCATTTCTTCTGGAAGGACTCATCCCCCACCGATAAGACCTCATCCACCAGAATGACATCCGGATTGGTCTGGATGGCAGTGGCAAAGGCCAGCCGCACATACATCCCCGAGGAGAAGTTGCGCAGCTTCATGTTCTCGAAGCGTTGCAGCTCAGAGAACTCCATTATCTCATCGTATCTCTGGTCTACCTCCTTATGGGTCAGGCCCATTATCGCCCCGTATAGGTAGACGTTATCCCGGGCGGAGAGCTCCGGCTGAAAGCCGACTCCCAATTCCAGAAAAGGCGCGATTTTTCCGTTTATCTCCACTCTGCCGCTATCCGGATAGAGAACTCCCGCCAGAACCTTAAGCAGAGTGCTCTTGCCGCAGCCGTTGGGCCCGATCACCCCAAAGGTCTCGCCATGTTTTACAGCGAAGCTGACATCCTGCAGGGCCATGAACTCATCATAAGAGCTGGTGCCTCTCCCCACCAGCCCGGCCAGGTGCTCGAAGACGGTGAGCTTCTTCTCTTTCGGTATTCTAAAATTCTTGGAGATGCCCTCCACCACTATTGCATTGCCGTTAGTCCCCCGGCCTATGCCGCCCTTCACCAGGTTCAACTTATCCAGGCCCTTATTGATCTCGGCGAGAGGCAGAGACATATTCAGATCTCCTCCGCAAACCTACGCTCCAGCTTCTTGAAGACTAAAGTGCCAGCAACCATGATGAACAGACCAGCTGCAATTGTTACGGCCACATCCTGCGGTGCAGGCAGTTGATGGTAGAGCAGCACATCCCTATACATCTGTATCAATGCGGTCATGGGATTGAGCATATAATAGTCCAGATACTTCGGCGGCACAGTGCTGAGGGGATAGACTATCGGCGAGAGGAAAAATCCGATCTGAATGAGCACATCCCATATCTGGTTAAGATCACGGTAATAGACATAAAGAGCTGCCAGGATTAAGCTTATTCCATATACGATAAGGAAATAGATCATATGTATAAAAGGGAAGAGCAGGATATAAGGCGAGATTCCCGCGCCAAGGATAATGAGCAGGGGCACAAGCACCAGGAACTCCAGAATTGAGCTTATCAGGTTGGACAGAACCACGCTCGTCACCAGAACCTGGCGTGGGATATAGATCTTGTTCACCAGGCTGGGTTTGCCCACGATAGCCCCCATGGCAGCTGAGCTTCCTATGGCCATGAATCGCCAGCTTACGATGCCGATCAGCAGGTAAAGAGCGAAATTGTCCTGATTAGCATTGAACACATTACTGAATACCAGATAGAGGACCAGCATCATAAGAAGCGGATTCAAGAGCGACCAGGCAAAGCCCAAAACGGAGCTCTGGTATTTTACCTTAAGGTCGCTGATGGTGAGAATCTTGATCAGCTCCCTATATTCAAAGATCCACATCTTAATACCTCTTTATCCTAATGCCCCTTCATCCTGCCCCAGATCTCAACGAATCTCTTGATCTGGGAATAATCTGCCCGGCACACGACATCCTTTCGCTTTTCCATCATCTTTACGACGCCCTTCAGAGCATCGAGCTTCGATTTAAGGATGACCCCACCCTGGCCGCGCAGAGCATAGTAGGGGATAACTGCCAAATTTCTGGCCACTATAAAAGGCAGAGAGGTGATCAGAAGCCTGAACGGAAAATCCTTGATCGGATACCATACAATATTCCTGTTGCCATAATAGACGGCCAGATCCGATCCCACTCCGGCAGTTCCTCCATGGTGGTGAATTACCCTGGCACCAGGCACATATAAGCACTTCCAGCCGGCCAGACGGGCCCGAAAGGCCAGATCCACATCCTCCAGGTATAGAAAGAAATCCTCATCGAAAAGACCGATCTCATCCAGCATCTCCCTTCTGTAGAGCGCCGCTCCCGCACAGGCTCCAAATACCTCTTCCACGAATTCATACTGCCCTCGATCCGGCTCGAACATCCCCCGGTCCCAGGCAGCTCCGCTCCTGGAGATGCATATCCCGGCAGAGTTGATGCGCCCATCGGGAAACAGCATCTTTGCAGCACAGACTCCGACCTCGGGATCGGCCATGGGCTTGATCAGCTCCTCTATGAATCGGCTGTCCGCCCTGGAATCGTTGTTCAGGGTGATGACGAATTCCCCTTTCGCTGCCCTTATTCCGACATTGGTTCCACCGGCAAACCCCAGGTTCTCATCGTTTTTGGCCAGCCTGACCCAGGGATAATTTTCCTTAACATACTCAGGACTGCCGTCCCTCGATCCATTATCCACCACTATCACTTCAAAATCTGAATAGGTCTGGGAGGCAAGGGAGGAGAGGCAGCCATCCAAGAATCCTTTGCCATTATAATTCAGCACGATTACGCTAATCAATTCCATCTCTAGAGCAATTCCCGGTAGACCCTTTCAATCTGCTCTGCTGCTCTTCGCCAGCTATACTTTCCAATTGCGAGCTTCCTGCCTTCGGCTCCCATCCTTCCTGCCAGGTCATCATCCTTCAGGATGGCGAGCATGGACGATGTCAGAGCCTCTTTATCATTGCATCTCACCACCATTCCTGCCCCACATTCATTAATGTCTCCGGCCATGCCCATGATCTCGGTGACAACCACCGGCCTTTCGCAGGCCATAGCCTCCAGGGGAACGATCCCAAAACCCTCCCTCCTGGGATCGGTGGAGGGGAGGGCAAAAAGCTTGCATCCATTGTAGTACTCGATGAGCTTCTCGGAGGGGATAAAGCCAGCGAAGCTTACGTTATCACCGATGCCCAGAGAGTCGGCCATACCCCTATAACAGTCGAGCATACAGCCCCTCCCTCCCACCACCAGTCGCACATCGGGCAATTCTTGCTTCATGATCTTCAAGGCAGCAAAGAGGACCTCCAGCCCTTTGTACCGATGGAACTCATCCAGGACGCTGAGGAAAAAAATATCGCCTTTCGGGGGAGCCTCCTTGGGCCTGAAGGCCTCAACGTCTATGCCCAGGGGTACGAAGAAGACCTTGCCGGCATAATCCTTAAGATATGGCGATACATACCGGTTTCGGGTCACAATGATGCCGCCGGCGGACTTCAAGAGCAGCTTCAGAGCGGTTTTATTGTAGATCCAGGCGATCTGGCCTGCCCATCCTTCACCCACTATGTCATTATGATACGTCAGGACAAGAGGCCTTTTCTTTAACCGCGAGATCAGGCCGCTCCAGTCAGCGCTCCAGGGAGTGGGAAGATGAGTGTGAAGGATATCGAAATCCTCCCTATACAAGGCCAATGGCAAATACGGGTTGATGCTGGTATTGGCTATTTTCCCCCTGCTTTTCAGCGTTTTTGTGTGAATACGCTGATCAATATCGTTTTCCCCCGGCCCGTCCGCGCATATCGCCCCCACATCATGCCCCATCCCGACGAGCTCTCTGGAGAGGTTGCGAACATAGCTCTCCACTCCACCGGTGGCAAATATCCTCGCCGGGGTCTGTAGTATTTTCATGTTAGATCATTTTTATTGCCTTGCGCACTTTCATTGTCAGATAGACGGAATGAGTCTTATCCAGCCTCGAGAGAACAGAGGCCAACGGACCGGGAAAGGGATAATACCCCACTCCAATCAGTTGCTCCACATCAAATCCATGGTACCTGAACAGCTCTCGCAGAGATTCTGGGGTGAAGATCCTCAAATGAACCTCACCCCTGCTCGCATGAAGCATTCCGCATTTGGGGTCCAGAGAGTTGCCCACAATCACCTCATTGCTCACATGGGCAGTGAACGGCTGCTTGCCAAAAACTAAGGATAATATGTTATGCAGACCGGCGAGATTGGGTGTAGATATGACAGCATAACCACCGGGCTTGAGAATTCTGTGAACCTCTTTGATGAACCGATCTGTCTCGGACAGGTGCTCAAGCACCTGATTGGCATGAACGACATCAAAGCTCTCTGCTGCCAGGGGCAGGATTTCGTTCAGATCCGCCTGGCAGACTCTGATTCCTCGGCTCCTGGCCCGCTGCGCAGCCTCCTTTAAAAACTCGACTCCGAAGATGTTCAACGTTTTCGCCTTCTGGGCAATCCTCAGGGCAAACTCGCCATCAGAGCACCCCAAATCCATTATCTTCGCCCTCTCGTTCACCTCGATCAGGTCCAGTACAGTCTTGCGGTTCTCCAGATCGACGTTATGGTATAAAGATAACAGATTCATGGCGGCAGAAAATTCATGATTCGCGATTATTATCTGACCTCAGTAGAACCGGATCAGCTCTCCGATTCCCTCTTTCAGGCCGAACCTCGACCGGAATCCAATCGTACTTTCCGCTTTGGCGGTATCAGCCAGGGTTTGCAGGACATAGTTTTTTATAGGATTTTCGGTGTACTGAGCTTCCAGGGACAGATCCATCATCCGGTTCAAGAGCTCTATCACCTCATTGAAGCTCCAGGCCTCGCCCGTTCCCACATTCAGTATCCCATGGTAGTCCGAATCCATGGCCAGCCGCATTGCCCGCACCACATCCAGAACATAGGTGAAATCCCTGGTCTGAGTGCCATCTCCGTATACAAGCGGCCTTTTGCCCGCTTTCATATCCCAGAGGAACTGAGTGACCATGTTCGCATACTGCTTTTTTGCCTCCTCCCGGGGACCGTAAACGGAAAAGAACCTCAAGCCCACCGAGGCTATGCCGTAAAGCCTCTGATAAAGCTCTGCCATCCGCTCCATGGCCAGCCTGGCCTCGGTGTAGTAGTCGGTCACCCCAATGGCCATATCCTCGCGGTGGGGAGGAAGAATGCCATTGTAAAGGGAGGAAGAAGAGGCATAGACCACCCTCGATCCTGACCTTCGGGCCAGCTCATAGATCGAGATAAAGCCGTTAATGGCCTCCCCCACCAGGCATGGATTCCTCTTGTACATGGGCGAGGATGAGGGTATTCCCAGATGGTAGATCTTCTGGGGATGAATATCCAGGGTGGACAGATCGTTGCAGCTCTTCTGGATCAGCTCCAGGCGGCCTTCCAAACCCGCCAGGTTCTCAGCGCTTCCGGTGTGCATATTATCCAGTACAAGCACATCCTCTCCTGCCCGCAAGAGATCCTCAACCAGATTCGAGCCGATAAAACCCGCGCCGCCCGTTACCAGTGTGCTCATGATTATCAATCACCTTTCGAGTCCCTTAGGACATCCGACCGCCCTATGGCCCGCAGAACCTCAATCGCTCCGTCCACTCGACTTCGCATTCCGGCCAGATTCTTCTCCTCCTCTGCGATCAGTCTCATCCTCTCTTCAATCATCCTTGCAGTCTCCTCCGGAGCAGGGCCGCCAATGTTTGCCCGGAGAGCCACATTGCTCACCGGGTCCAACGCCCTCAGCAGATGGTCATTGGAGAAGCCCCGTTCGCTGGCAGGAGACCCCCAGATCTCCAGACTGATCTCATCTAAGGTCCTCATTGTGGGCTCACCCTTTCCGGCCGCGATCCGGCCCACGATACTATGAGCGGTGCGAAATGGCATTCCTGTGATTCTCACCAGTGAGTCGGCCAGCTCGGTGGCGGTGGAAAAACCCAAGACTGAACTCTCTTTCAGATGCTCAAGGTTGAACCTCGATGAGGATAGGCATCCATCCAGGATCCTAACTGTGCTCAGCGTCCAGTCCAGGCTTCGCCATAGATGGGGCGTCACCTCCTGGAGGTCCCGGTTATAGCTCATTGGCAGAGCCTTGCAGATGGATAAAGCGGCCACTAGAGATCCTATCACCGAGCCGGTCTTGGCGCGGGCCAGCTCCGCAGTATCCGGATTTTTCTTCTGGGGCATGATGGAGCTGGTGGTAGCATAGAGGTTGTCCAATTCCAGATAGCCGAACTCGGATGAGGACCAGAGGATCAACTCCTCTGCCAGGCGGCTGCAATTGACCATGGCAATGGAGAGTGCCGCCAGGACCTCCAGGACGAAATCCCGGCTGGAGACGGCATCCATGCTGTTCTCCACCAGGCTGTCAAATCCCAGGAGATCAGCAGTCCGGGCACGATCGATATCAAATCCAGTGGATGCGAAGGCAGCTGCGCCCAGGGGGCTCTTATTGACCCTCCTATAGGCATCCTTTAGCCTATCCAGATCCCGAAGGGCAGCATCGGCATGGGCCAGTAGATGATGGGCCAGGGTGGTGGGCTGAGCATGCTGGGTGTGAGTGAACCCAGGGATGACGGATTCCCTGTGATTCGCCGCCAGGCGGACGAGCGTCTTGATGAAAGAGAGCTCCCCGTCCATCAGATCGAGCAGATCATCCCTCAGTGCGATGCGAATGCATGTCGCCACCTCATCGTTACGAGAGCGGCCGGTATGCATTCGCCCCCCTTCAGGACCCACCAGAGCAATGACTGCCGCCTCAATGGCCTCATGAACATCCTCTCCAGCCCCAAGGGCAGATCCCTCTTCGATCTCATCCAGAGCAGCAATGATCTTCGATGCGACCTCTTCGGATATCTGGCCCATCTCTTTCAGCATCACCAGGTGGGCCCTGTCCACCAGCAGATCGGCCAGGAATATCCTCTGATCAGCCTTACGGCTGGACAGATAATCGAGAATGTCCTCGCTGATCTCCCCCAAACGCTGATCCCGGAACATATCAGGTGGTATAGTTGGCGTTCACATTCACATACTCATGGGTCAAGTCGCAGCCAAAGCTGCGCGCGCTCCCCATTCCCAGGCCCAGGTCGATGTTTATTATGATCTCCTCCCCGGACATGATCTCTCGGGCCTTGTCCAGAACCTCCTCTGCGATCCGGCCCTTCCAGACGAGATCGACCTTCAGCCCCGAGCCTTCCAGCCCCAAGGTGACCAGGTCCGGATTCATCTCCGCCCCGGAGTAGCCCACAGCGCAGATGATCCTTCCCCAGTTGGGATCCGCCCCATAGACTGCAGTCTTAACCAGACTGCTCTTTGCCACCGCTTTGGCCGCCAGCCGGGCATCAGCCTCATTGCGGGCCCCGGTAACCAGGGTCTCGAAGAATTTGCTCGCCCCCTCCCCGTCCCTGGCCATCTGGCGGGCGAGATCCACGCAGACGTACCGCAAAGCCTGCTGGAAGTCCTCTATCCTGCCCTGCGCCCGACCGGTCGCGGTGAGGAGGACTATATCATTGGTGCTTGTATCTCCATCCACGGTGAGCATATTGAAGCTATCCCGGACGGCATCAGCCAGGCAGCTCTTGAGCACTTCCGGGGAGAAGTCGGCATCGGTAAATAGAAAGCATAGCATAGTAGCCATATTAGGCTCGATCATGCCCGCACCCTTGACTATTCCTGCCACCCGGAGTCCCTGGTGCTCTACAGCTACCTCCTTCTCCCTGGTGTCGGTGGTCATGATCGCCCTCTCCGCCTCCAGGCCGGCCTCCCCATCAGACCTCAAGCGCCCTCTTGCCTCCTCGAAGAGGCGGCCGATGATATCCATATCCATATAACGGCCTATGACCCCAGTCGAGGCCACGGCGATCCGCTCCTCATCGCTCTTCAGAAATCCGGCCAATAGAGAGGCCATCATCCTCGCATCTTCGACCCCCTGCGGCCCGGTGTAGGCGTTCGCGCAGCCACTATTAGCGATTATGCCATCCAGATGGCCTTTGGCCAGATGCTCTGCGGTGACAGCCAGCGGAGCAGCCTTTACCCGGTTGGTGGTGAACATGCCGGCTGCTGTTCCAGAAGCAGCAATTAGAGCCAGGCCGTACTTGCCCGCCCGCACTCCGCAGGCGCGCACCCCGTCAATGGCGCATATCCCGCCCTTAATCCTCTGCATGGGCCATCCCCAGACCGGATATGATATCGCCACGGGTCACTATCCCTACCAACCGACCGTCCTCGACCACCGGAAGGCGGTTGATCCGGTGGCGGGTCATAATGCTTGCTGCCTCCTCTATGGAGTCGTCCGGCCCGATCTCATGCAGGTTCCGGCTCATCACATCAGCAACCTCCTTTTCGGGGATCTCTTTCAAACTGGACCGCATCCGCTCCCATTTCACCAGGTCCCGAAAGGGGACCTCGAATATCTCGAAGGGGCTGGGGAGCCACAGACTCCCCTCAGACTCGTCCTCCACCGATAAGAGACGGAGAAGGTCCGACTCTGATACAATTCCCACCAGCCTCTCACCATCTAAAACCGGCATCCCGCTGATCTTGTTTTCCCTGAGGAGCCTGGCTGCCTCGCTCACGTTCGCCGATGCCTGCACCGAAACCGGCATGACGTTCATCACATCTCTGACCTTCATTTGTATCCACCACGTCTCCGTTTGCCTCTTTTAAGGCGCCATTCCCGGGAACCACAACCCAGTCCTCTGATCCAGTCCCGCCATGAGATTCATGTTCTGGATGGCCTGGCCGGATGCGCCCTTCACCAGGTTGTCTATGGCGGATACTACCACGATTCTGTCGCTGCCCTTCTCCGGCTCGAAGCTTATATCGCAGAAGTTGGATCCCCGGACAGCGCCAAGGCGGGGAACGACATCTGCCATGCGGACGAAGGGGGCATCTTTATAGAAATCCCGGTATATCCGGGCCACAGCCTCACGATCCTGCAGGGTGGTCTCTGCCCCCTCTTTGGCAAATACGTGAGCAGTGGTCAGAATACCGCGGACTGAGGGAATGACATGGGGGGTGAAGTTCACCTTGATCCCAGGCGAGAGAAGCCCAAGCTCCTGCTTTATCTCTGGGACATGCCTGTGGGTAGTGATCTTATAGGGAATAACATTCTGGGACATATTGGGATAGTGGCTGGTCTCCGTAGGCTCAATGCCTGCGCCAGAGATCCCCGATTTGGAGTCATAGACCACCCGATCCACCAGCCCAGCATGGGCGAGAGGTGCCAAGGCCAGGATGGCTCCCGTAGGATAGCAACCAGGGTTACCGATAAGCTTTGCCTCTGCCACCTCAGAATGAAGCTCCGGCAGGCCAAAGATAGCATCCCTTGGAGCGCGGTGTTTCATGCCATAGGTCTTCTCGAACACATCCACTGGCAGGCGGTAATCGGAGGATAGATCGATCACCCTCGTCCCGGCATCCAGGAGATCGGGCACCCAATCCATTGCCGTCCCATGGGGAACCCCAGTGAAGATTATATCGCAGCGCTCAGCCGCCTCTTTCGCGTTGAGCGCCTCGAAATTCAAAGCGTAAATGCTCTTAAGATGAGGATGAACCAGGCTCACAGGCTTTCCCGAGAGCTTGCGGGAGGTGACAAGTCTCACATCGACCTCGGGATGGTTTGCAAGGAGACGCAAGAGCTCCCCACCGGTGTAGCCCGATCCACCGATAATTCCTACATCTATCATGAAGGTTCCCAGAGAGCTACTGATATAAATTCGCCGCGCCTATTGGGGACAGCAGGATTCACATAGATGGAAAAGCTCCTTTGCGATGCCTTCAATCCTCTCCTTCTGCTCGAGGCTCACGAGCCAGCGCTGCGGTATCCATCTGGTTCCATAAGCTGCGCCAAATAGGTTTCCAGCGATGGAGGCGATAGAATCGGTGTCACCTCCGCCGCTGGCTGCAGCAATCAGCCCCTCCTCCGGCCGGAATCGCAAAAAGCAGTAAAAAGCAGATACCACCGTCTCTTTAGACAGAGGAGAATTTCTGATCCGGCCCCTGGCCTCCTCCGGCGGAAGATCGAGAAGGGATTGGACCCAAATGAGCCGCTCTGCCAGTTCCCGATCCACCCGGCCAGCCTGGCGGGCGGCACTCTCAAGGATTGTCTCCTTGGGGAGGTCAATAAGACAGAGGGCGACGCCCACTGCTACAGCGACCGCTCCTGCCCGAGAGGCGGGTGCGGAATGGGTGGGCAGGCTCTGCAGATCGGCATAGCTTCTTACCAGGTCCAGGTCGGAATGATATAATAGACCGATGGGAGCCGCGCGCATGGCTGATCCGCATGTGGGGATGCTGATGCCCGACTCCTGCCAGGGGGTGCCAGCGATCATGCTCATTATTGCAGAACGGGTGGCAAATCCCACTCCGCTCCAGAGCCGCTCATTCAGGCACCAGCTAGATCCCCAACTGGCGAGCTTGCTGGAAAAACCGTCTGCTGAGAAGCCGGAGTGCTCAATGAGCGACTCGGCGAGGAGCAGAGTCTCTTCTGTATCATCGGTGAACTGGCCGGCCCGGAGGCCAGCATGAAAATGCCCCTCCGGAGGGGGCATCATATCCACCATCCGACCGAAAATGGATTGGATCTCTCCTGCTGTATACCCTTCTGTAGGCATCCCCAGTGCGTCCCCTGCTGCACCCCCCAACAGACAGCCTCGAAAGCGATCCAGCTTATCCATATCCAGCAGAGCCATTATGCGGCCAGCATTCGGACTAGAGCGGTTGCATCGACCCTGCCATATCCACCCTGCTCCGCCGACTGCTCATCAAAGCGGTCTAAGCCGTCCGGCTCGATGCCCCGTCCCATGATGACAAAAGGAACCGGATCCCGGCTATGGGTCCTGATGGATATGGGGGTGGCATGATCTGGCAGGAGGAGAATGCGCCAGTCCTCTCCGCTCTTTTCCAGCCCCTCGATCACCGGTCCCACCACCATCTGGTCCAGAAGCTCAATAGCCCGGATCTTCCCCTCCAGGTCGCCCTCGTGGCTGGCCTCGTCCGGGGCCTCGACATGCAGATAGGCGAAGTCGTGACGGGAGAGAGCCTCAAGAGCTCCCTTCACCTTGCCGGAGTAGTTGGTGTCAATCGTTCCCGTGGCTCCGGGAACCTCTATCACCTCCAATCCGGCATAAACGGCGATGCCCCGGAGGAGATCCACGGCAGAGATCATGGCCCCGGTCAGGCCGTATAGGCTCAGGAAGGAGGGCATCGATGGTCCTGGACCCTGGCCCCACAGCCAGATGGCATTGGCTGGCCTCTTATTCTCTTGGATCCTTTTCCGGTTCACCGGATGGCCGGACAGCACCGATTTTGCCGACTCCATAAGCTCTAAAAGCACCTCTGCGTCCTCTCCCTGGGGCAGATAGTCAGCCACCGGCTGGTCGCTGATGTCATGAGGCGGGGTGCAGACTGCTCCCGCCCCCTTTTGCAGGACCAGGAGATGTCGGTAGCTAACACCGGCATACAATCTCTCATTCGGCATCAGGGGCTTTATTGCCTCGATCAGCTCACTGGCCTCTCCGGTGCTGATGTGCCCGGCACTGTAATCTCTCATTATGCCATCTTCTATGGTGACCAGGTTGCAGCGAAAAGCGATATCACTCTCACCTAGATGCACTCCCATGGAGGCCGCCTCCAGAGGAGCGCGGCCGGTATAATACCTGCGAGGATCGTAACCGACCACTGAGAGGTTGGCTACGTCGCTGCCCGGTGGAAATCCATCCGGGACTGTCAATGCCAGTCCGATTCTCCCCAGCCGTGCCAGTAGGTCCATATTGGGCTTTTTTGCCACCTTTAGGGGAGTTTTTCCCTGCAGCTCCCCCAGGGGGAGATCGGCCATACCGTCCCCTAAAATCACCATCAGCTTCATTCGCGCCATCCCTATGAAAAAATAGTATTAAAATCCATTCATCGCTTCTGCTTTTTGGCCAGTTCTCGCGCTTCGCGCTCGCTTATCTCTGCCAGATGCTTGTTTAAAACCTTGGCCAGCTGGTTGAGCTTGACCCGATTGCAGGTCGCCCCTCTGGTGATGCCGGTGACAAGATCCACCACCTCCCCAAGGGTCTGCGTCTTCTGGCGGGAGGGCTTGACCAACCTGGTCTTCACCCCCTCTTTAGCGAAGTCCTCCAGGTCCATGGGACACTGGGCCACCACTACTGCGGGAATGTCCACCTGAGAGAGGATCTCCTTCGCCTTAAAGATCACATGGGATCGCACGTTTCCCAGATGGAAGACGGCGATCTTATGGCGCGCTATCTGCTCTACCTCTTTCTCGGAAAGGCCGAAGGTCGGGCCGTAACCTCGCGACCCCTGAGGAAAGCTCTCCGGAACCCCGGTCCCTGCCTCTAAAACCAGAACGCTGGTCTGGATCCCCTCCCTGCGCAGGCCATATGTCATCTCGCAGACGGGCTTGGTAATATGTCGCCGCCCCGGTGACATGGCTATAGCGATTACATCCGGTTTTGTCGCCTCAGAGAGTGTGCCCCTCTGGGCCAGTCCGCCCCCCTTGGCCAGGCCCATGCTCTCCCGGCAATCGACTACTTGAGTTGTCCTGCCAATCATACCTCCATCTCTACAGGGATGGAATATAGATCTGACGAACTGCCTCCAGAGGGAGTTTTTTAAACCGGCGACCCCAGGAATAACCATGCTCCACTTTGTTGGTCTCGGACTTTATGATGAAAGAGATATATCTCTCAAAGGCCTGGAGGCGGTCCGCGCCGCAGACTGCATCTACGCCGAGTTCTATACCTCCCGGCTGATGGGAACCACATTGGAGAAGATGGAAGCGCTCTATGGGCGAAAGATCCATCCCCTCTCGCGACAGGAGGTAGAGGTGGACCCATCCTGGCTGGAGGAAGGCCGAAATAAGGATATAGTCTTTCTCTCCGGGGGCGATGCCATGGTCTCCACCACCCACCTGGACCTGAGGCTCAGAGCGATCAAGATGGGCATTGAGGCCTCTGTGATTCATTCCAGCTCCATTGTCACTGCCGTATCCGGCCTGTGCGGACTGCAAAACTACCGTTTCGGCCGATCAACCACCATTCCCTTCCCCTACGTCTCCCGGGGCCGCAGGATCATTCCCCAGACACCATACCAGGTGTTGAGGGAGAACCAGGAGCGCAATCTCCATACCATGCTATTCCTCGACATCCAGATGGAGCCGGTTGAGAGGTACATGACGGCGAATGAGGGGACAGCTCTGCTCATGGAGATGGAGGCCAATGCAGGAGAAAGCGGTCTTATGGAGGCGATTGCTGTGGGCATCGCCAGGGCAGGAGCCCCTGACGCCTCAGTGAAGGCTGACCTCCTCCCCCGTCTGCAGGGCTATAGCCTGGGCGGTCCGTTACATATCCTGATCATCCCTGCAAGACTGCACTTCATGGAGGCAGAGGCTCTGCGGATTCTGGCGGATGCACCCGCAGATGCCGTCCAGTGCTAAGGGGATGTGGATACGAAGCGATGAGCCCATTAATCGGGATCTTATCTGCTGCTATGAAAAGCTATTAATAAGCCTGGAGTATTCTTTGGGCCATGCTGCAAGAAGGCGCCTTGCCAGCTTGCGCCCAAGATCGATTTCCATAGAGAGGATTTATGCCCAAGGTCACAGTGGAGATACCCCAGCACATCTTCGATGATGTTCAGGCCCATGTAGGAGAGGGAAAGAAGTTCGTGAGCTTCTCAGATGCAGTTAGATCTGCTCTGCGAAAGATGCTCGATCAACTGGATGAGATAGACAGAAGGCGGGGGCGCGCTCAGGAATGAAGCTAGGCCTGACCACAGAGTTCGATGCCGCCCACAGCCTTCCCGGCTATCAGGGCAAATGCGCCTGCATGCACGGGCATACCTACCAGGTGGAGATGGTGGTGGAAGGGGAGGTAGGAGAAGACGGCTTTGTCATTGACTTCTATCAGCTCAAGAAGATAATTGGAGCCACCTTGCAGGAGCTGGATCATAGCTGTCTGAATGATACTCTTCCAAATCCCACCGCTGAGAGCATCGCTTTGTGGATTGCAGAGCGGCTGAAAAAAGAGATGGAGACCACATCGATCAAGCTCTATTCCCTGAAGCTCTGGGAGGGAAAGAACAAATGGGTATTGATAGATTGATTCTTGATAGAAATCGCCATCAATCGGAAGTAAGCTCCCAGTTGCTGACTGCATCTGGATTATCCTTTACCTCCTTCAACCTCAGACGGGACTGCTCCTCATAGTACTTCTTATATTTCTCTTCTTTATCAGTGCTATTCCATTCTGCAATCTTCCTGTCCAGGGCCTCGAACATGTACTTCTCGACCGCTTTAACAGTCTCCAGGTCCCCCCTAAGCACCAGTATCTCTCTGTCCATCACCTCGCCGGTCATATCCATCTTACCCGGCCGCAATACAGGCTCGACATCGAACTTCTCCACCAGCTCGCGTATAACGGTAATCGGCATGCTCAAGGGTATAGCCAGATCGTAAAGGCCTTCGAGATCTCCCCTATTCTCCCTGTCCTCTCTAATCTCTTTAGCATCATCATTTTCAATATTGGTAGAGTCCATAAGCACCAGTACTTAATCAATCTGCATCGATTTAAGGCTGTCGAAGAGCTGAAGATCTGCCCCCACCCGCCATCGCTAAGCAGACGCCGCCTCTGCGAATCTTATCGATCCGCAACCCCTTGAAGGCAGTCAAATCCAGCCTAGGTTCGCCGGACAGCATTTATCCGGGCTCCCTTCAAGCGATCGGGAGCTCTGGCAGGGAAACAGTTATTAATGGGTCCATCAATGCAGAGTGCGGACCGGGCCCGTAGCTTAGCCAGGTTGAGCGCACGGCTGATAACCGTGAGGTCACGCGTTCAAATCGCGTCGGGCCCATAATTTTTTTTGCATATCTCTGCTTTTGGCTACCGGTGATTCAAAACGTTTATGAGGATAGAATGGTCTTGTGGGCTCTGATGTCTAAGAGATCCGTAGGAAAGGGTGATGATGGCAAAAAAACCGCCGCTGGCGTTCAGGAGGCCAAGCCGCAGGATTTGCCGCCTACCCCTTTGGAAAAGAAGGCAAAATCAAAAAGCGCAGCGTGCTTGTGGCAGAACAACGATATCCTGATTTACGCAGGATTAATTGTTGCTGCAGCAGTCTCGCTCTTTTTGCGCACCTATTACAATTGGAAATTGGTATTCACAGATAACGGCGTCGTCTTCAGCAGCGAAACTGATGCATGGTACCACATGATGCTGGCCAGAGGAGTGGTGATCAACCATCAGAGGCTGTGGTTCGATCCCATGACCAACTTCCCCAATGGAACGACATTGCATTTCGGCCCATTTCACAGCTGGGCAATCGCCCTGGTCTCTGAAATACTGGGACTGGGCAACCCCAGCATGCATCTGGTGGATACGGTTGGAGCCATCATGCCTGCTGTTCTGGGAGCGCTTCTGGTCTTCCCCATCTACTTCATTGGAAGGGAATTGGCAGGCAAGAACTGTGGACTGATATCGGCATTAATCATCGCCGTCATTCCCGGCCAGGTATTCAGCCGCACCACATTGGGATTCACTGATCACCATGCGGCCGAGATCCTGCTCAGCACCATAGCCATGATGTTCCTGCTCATGGCACTCCGCTCCGGAAGACGCATGACCTTCGATTCCCTCAAAGATGACTGGTCCAAGTTCAAGAGCCCACTCATCTTCTCCGCCCTGTCAGGGCTTTTCTTGGGGCTGTACATCGATGCCTGGTCGTCTGGATTCCTGTTTGTAGGCGTGATACTCTTCTTCGTCTTCTGGCAGAGCATCTTCGATCATATGAAGGGGAAGAGCATCGATTACCTGGGCATCATCGCAGCCATCGCCTTCATAGTGGCGATCATTCCCATTCTTCCCTTCGTCAAGCCCTACTACGGATTCAACCATTATTACTACAGTCTCTTCCAGCCGACCAGCCTTCTCATAGGCGCGGCAGCGGCGTTGGTCTTCGCCCTTCTGTCCCGATATCTCAACCAGAAAGGCCTCAAGAGGTACTATTATCCTGGATCGATCGCTGCTGCGACGCTGATCGGCACAGGCATACTCTATATCGCCATCCCCCAGTTCACCCGTCCCCTGCTGGCGGGACTGTCCATCTTCCAGCAGAAGACAGGAGGAGCTGCCACCATCGGCGAGGCATCGCCATTATTCGCCAATGTCAACAATGTTCTAACCTGGTTCCCAGGCATCGGCTGGATAGAAGGCATCTTCTCCTTCCATACCAATAGCATGATCGCCCTTTTCCTGTCGACATTCACCTTCGCCCTGGTGGCTCTTCTCCTGCTTGCATTCAGGAATATCTGGAGGCAGAGGCCTGTGGATATAGCGATATTATCATGGTCACTGATCATGCTGGTCATGATCCTCGCCCAGAACAGATTTGGCTATTACTATGGGGTTAATGTGGCCGTGCTAACGGCATTTCTGGTGGTATATATCCTCCAAAAGCTGGGCATCGAGGATATGGACCTGGATATTGGTAACCTGAAGGATCCCTCCAGGCTTGTAAGGTCAAACCTCAAGACAATTGCCGCTGCGATATTCATCTTCGCTTTGATCATACTGCCCAGCATGAGCTGGAGCACAGTCTACGCTCGAGGCGCAAGCGGCCCGGAATCTGACTGGCTGACCTCCACCACCTGGCTAAAGGACAATACCCCCAGCCCGGGAATGGAGCTCTATGAGAAGTACCAATACCCTGCCAGCGGCAAGTACGAGTATAATGATTCTGCTTACGGCATTATGTCCTGGTGGGATTACGGCCACCTGATAGAGGTCGTTGGCCACAGAATTCCCAATGCCAATCCCTTCCAGCAGGGAATAGGCAGCGTCACCCAGAACACGCCAGGATCATCTCCCTTCTTCTTGGCGGAGAACGAGAGCCAGGCGGAGAAGGTGCTGGCTGAGCTGGACCAGAATAGATCTAAGTATATGAATACCAAGTACGTCATGGTCGATCAGCAGATGGCCACCGGAAAGTTCCATGCCATGGCCGCATGGAGCGGCATATCTAATTCGAATTATGTCGGCGGATTTTTGCAGGAACAAGGTGGAGAATATGGCCAGTTCCAGATCTGGCGAGAGCCCTACTTTAAATCCATGACTGCGCGAATGTTCTTCTTCGATGGATCGGAGATGGCAGGAAATCAGGGAATAGGATTGTCCTATAAGGGAGTGGAGATGGAAGAGGGAGTGATAGTTCCCGTCCTCACCGAAGCGCCTAAGATAAGCAGCAACTTCACCGAACTGGAGGAGTTCGTCCGGGCCAGCAAAGAGAAAGGATATATGGCAGAGATCGGTTCCACCAGCCCGGCAGTTTCCCCCGTACCCCTGGAAGCACTGCAGCACTTCCGCCTGGTGCATGAGTCAGAGACACCAGTCACCTCCAGCGGCCAGAAGTGGGTCAAGATCTTCGAGAATGTGCCGGGTGCAGTGGTCAAAGGGAGTGCTCCGGCAGGAACTCCGGTTATGGCCTCCATAGACATCCAGACCAATCAGAACAGGATGTTCGAGTACAGACAATCAAATGTGAGCAATTCAGATGGCCAGTTTGTCCTGGTGCTGCCATATTCGACTGAAGGCCCTATATCCGGTGGGACGCAATTTGACACCAAGGCGGGGGGGAACTACACCCTATACGTAGGCAATGTCGTCTACGGTCTGAGGGTCCCAGAGGAGTATGTTCTGGCAGGAGCGAGCATCAACATATGAAGCTCTTGGAGGAGATGAGCTGGCCGGAGATCGAAGAGGGGCTGAAGGTAACCAGAACGGTGATCCTGCCCGTGGGAGCGACCGAGGAGCATGGCCCTCATCTCCCCACGATCACCGATACCATCCAGGCCATGGAGACGGCACGCACTGTTGCCCAGAAGCGAGAGGTATTCCTGGCTCCGCCCATCCACTACGGGGTCTGTCGCAGCACCCGAGGCTTTCCCGGCACCATCACTGTGGGGCATGATGCCCTGCGCTCATATGTGAAAGAGGTGCTGATATCATTTACAGATAGCGGATTCGAAAATGTCCTGATCCTAACCGGCCATGCCGGGAGCCAGCATATGTCCGCCCTAAAAGAGGCCTGCCAGATGGCATTGGAGGAACGCGAATTCCGGGTCAGCCTGGTATCTCTGTTCGATCTGATCGATCCTCAGGCAGCAGAGACGCCACATGACGGGCATGCCGGAGAGATAGAGACCTCGATGATGATGGTCATTCGCAAAGACCTGGTCAAGGGACTGCCAGAGGAGCATTTTCCCCCAAGGCCCAGATTCCTGATAATGAAGGATGTCCGCCACCTGATGGGAAATGGGATCATGGGAAATCCCGCCCCAGCCACCATAAAGAAGGGACAGAACTTCCTGGCAATGGCGGCGGAAGGGCTCATAGAGGCTCTGGAGGAGCTGGAGTCCGACTGCTGGAAAGGGCGATAGAATGGTGAGATAGGCCCCGATTTGGGGCATTTCGACTGCATCTATCGTTCCTTATTTTCCTTTTTATCTTTAAGCTCGCAGCTGGAATGAGTTGCTCACCTATCGCAATATTCATATAGAAGTTTAAACACCGGATATCACGCTTTGAACTAATTCAACGGAGGAGATTAAATGGCAGCAGGACAACTGGGCGGACAGCCCATAATTATTCTTAAAGAAGGAAGCCAGAGAACTGCAGGTCGTGAGGCACAGAAGTCAAACATCATGGCTGCAAAGGCAGTCGCAGGTGCCGTGAGAACCACACTCGGCCCCAAGGGCATGGACAAGATGATGGTCGACAACTTGGGAGATGTGGTAATAACCAATGACGGCGTCACCATTCTAAAGGAGATGGACATCGAGCATCCGGCAGCCAAAATGATGGTAGAGATCGCCAAGACCCAGGATGCTGAGGTCGGAGACGGCACAACCACTGCCGTAGTCCTGGCAGGAGAGCTCCTCAAGCAGGCAGAAGGACTGCTGGACCAGGAGATTCATCCCACAGTCATCGCCGCGGGCTACAGGGCAGCAGCAGACAAAGCCATGGAGATCCTAAATAAGATTGCCGTCAGCGTCACTGTCAATGATGCCGATTTTCTCAAGAAGATTGCCATCACCTCCATGACGGGCAAGGGATCAGGGACCGCCAGAGAGGAGCTTGCCGCGCTGGCCGTGGAGGCAGTTAAGGCCGTGGTGGATGAGGACGGCTCTGTGGACACCGATAACATCACCGTGGAGAAGAAGGTAGGAGGAGGGATAACTGACTCCGAGCTGGTTCACGGCATGGTCATCGACAAGGATAGGCTCCACCCCAATATGCCAAAGAAGGTAACCGGGGCCAAGATCGCCCTGCTCAATGCTGCCATCGAGATCGAGAAGACCGAGGTCGATGCCAAAATAGAGATCACATCCCCAGATCAGCTTCAGGCCTTCCTGGATCAGGAAGAGAGCATGCTCAAGGGCATGGTGGACAACGTAATCAAGACCGGGGCCAATGTGGTATTCTGCCAGAAGGGCATCGATGATCTGGCCCAGCACTTCCTGGCCAAAGAAGGGATCTACACTGTGCGCCGGGTCAAGAAGAGCGACATGGAGAAGCTGGCTCGCGCCACTGGCGGCAGGGTTGTCACCAGCATCCATGACCTGACGGAGAAGGATCTGGGAAGAGCAGGCCTGGTCGAGGAGAGAAAGATCGGCGACGAGAAGATGACCTTTGTCGAGGAATGCGAGAATCCCAAGTCGGTCTCTATCATCCTGAGAGGAGGCACTGAGCACGTAGTGGATGAGCTGAACAGAGCGATGGAGGATGCCCTGCGAGTGGTGGGGGTCGTAGTGGAGGACAAGATGCTCGTTCCCGGCGGCGGCGCTCCAGAGGTAGAGCTGGCGCTTCGTCTCAGAGAGTATGCAGCAACCGTCGGTGGCAGGGAGCAGCTGGCCATCGAGGCCTTCGCCGACTCCATGGAGGTCATACCCAAGACCCTGGCCGAGAACGCCGGTCTGGACCAGATCGACTCTCTGGTTGCCCTGCGCAGCCAGCATGAGAAGGGTATCAAGAGCTCCGGCCTGGACATGGATACCGGCGTTCCTGTAGACATGATGAAGCTGGGTGTGGTCGAGCCCCTGCGGGTCAAGACCCAGGCCATCAACTCAGCTGCCGAGGCAGCAGTCATGATACTCAGGATCGACGATGTCATCGCCTCCAAGGCAGGCGGGCCTGCGGGCGGACCAGGCGGAATGCCCGGCGGCATGGGTGGAGAGGACTTCGAATAAACCTCTCCGATCATCCCCTTTTTTTAAGTCTGCGAGACATAATAGCAAAAGTGTTATCTTCTTGCCAGGTTCATCTCCGGCAATGGAACGCACGCTTCTATTGAAAGGCAAGGTTAAAGAGGCATACGACCTGGGAGACCGACTGGAGTTTCAATTCACTGACAATATCTCCGTCTTCGACAAGGTAATTCCGAGCACCATTCCCTTTAAAGGCGAGACCCTCAGCCGGGAGGGGGTCTACTGGTTTGAAAGGGCAGATGAAATGGGCATCAGGACACACTTTTTGCAGTATCTGCCGCCGGCCGGTATGCTCTGCAAAAAGGTGGATATCCTTCCCACGAATAGGATCACACCCCAATCCAGAAACTATCTGATTCCCCTGGAATGGATATGCCGCTGGTATGTGGCTGGATCCCTCTTCGACCGGGTAAAAGCCGGTGAGATAGCAGCTCAAGATCTAGGCTTTGCATCAGGGCATGTGGTGAAACCTGGAGAAGAGCTGCCCGAACCATTCCTGGAGGTCTCCACGAAGCTGGAGAAGACCGACCGACTTATTGCAAAGGAAGAGGCATTGCAGATATCCGGCCTCTCCCCTCAGGAGTACGAGGATGCCCGGGATATCGTTCTCAAGATCGATGAGGATATCAACCGCAGCGTCGCCAGTCGTGGCTTGATCCACGCAGACGGCAAAAAAGAGCTGGCCTTCGATATGGATCGACAGATAATGATCGTCGATGTCTATGGAACCGCAGACGAGGACCGTTTCTGGGATAGGAAGCGCTACGATGAGGGAGAACTCGTTGATCTCTCCAAGGAGTATGTGCGCCAGTACTACCGTCAGACGGGCTACAAGGACCGGCTCTACCAGGCCCGAGAAGAGGGAAAAGCGGAACCTGCTATACCCGCCCTTCCGAATGATGTGGTTGGGGAGACAAGCCGGATCTACATCAAGCTGTTCGAGATGATCACAGGGGAAAAGTTCAAGGCTAAGGGATGAGGTTAAGGCTAATTTTGAATAAGCGAAAATTTAAAGGAAATTTATCAAGGGATGATGATATGAAGAGAGTGCTATTGGTAATTCTGATACTTGCTGCCCTGGCTATATCCGGTTGTACCGAGAACCAGGATAAGGCGGAAAAGAGCGTGGAAGAGCTAAAGGCTCTATCCCTGTCCGCGGCAGAGAACCTGACCAGCTACAGTCTCAAGAGCACAATATCCAACATCAGAACGCTCAATGACAGAGGGGAAAATGCCACTGCAGAGAACGCAACCATAATAAGAGAGAGTGCAGAGACCGAGGCCACTGTAAACCTTGCCGGCAAGCAAGCCCATGCCAGAGGCTCAACCACTATTGAGGTGGAGCATCGTGGATCGGAGAGGAACACCACCACCAATGAAGCAGATCTCTACCAAATGGGCAACTCGACCTACATTAGGGATAACGGCAACTGGACCCATCTCCAGGATCCGATGACAGCAGAGGAGATCTGGAAAGATGGCAGAAATAACCAGATAAAGGCCATGGCCGAGACCTTCAATATCTCTCAGGCGGAATTGGCTGGCTCGGAGAACATAAACGGCACCGACGCCTATAAGCTGCGAATCATAAACGGTGCGGCTGAGAGCGATGCCCTATATGAAACCGCTTTTAGCATGGCCGCCAATCTGGTCTCCTACCCCATGTTCATGCCCTCGGTCAACCGAACGGAGTTGAACGAGACAGGCAGGATGGAGAAGACCATCTGGATCTCAAAGAACACCTATATCCCCGTCAAGTACGAGAGCAAGACGAGCTTTAAAATGACTCCAATAATCGTAGCTGGCCTTGACATGAACACCAGCCAGATGACCATGTTCAACGAATCGATTGAGCTGGGAACAGTCGAGGTCAGCATGGAGTCGAGCGACATGTATTATGACTTCGACAAGCCAGGGACCATAGCCCCACCGACTGAAGCTCTAGAGGCGGTCATTGTTCGTCCGGTTTCGATTCGGCCAGAGGATAGCCAGCAGGCAGAGTGAGAAGGGCCGATAGACCGATAGCATCCAATATGAAGGATCCATTGCAGCGGCTTTTCCTCAGGGAAAAGCCCTCCCTCGCCGTCCTGGCCTTAAGCGAGATGGAGCCGGCCTATGCCGCCCAGATTGCCAAGCACATAGACTCCACCTTTCCCCATACCTCCAGCATCCTGGGCGAGCTGGAGGAGCAAGGGCTTATAATCTCCCGGCCAGAGGGTAGGGTCAGATTCCTGGTGCTGACCGACCGGGGAAGGCAGGTGGCAGGAGCATTGAGGGAACTGTCCGATCTATTGCATAAACCGGATGCTATGATGCAAAGATTGGAGAGGCTAAAAGAGCTGGCATCTTCTGCCGATGGGTCAAAGGATTATCTCATCCTGGGGCCCCTGCGCAGAGATCTGGCAAAGCTGATGGCCCTTGAGGACCCTAAGCTGCGACAGGGGGCAGAAGAGCTTGACCGCAAGATCCTCGCTATCCTGTCCCGATGACTATCTTCGGGTGATTTAAATCTGTTTTTTTGTTTTCATGTGACCTCGTTCATAGCCAGTTTTCTATCCAGCTATATTACAGAACCTATTGATATCGATTCAGTATTCAGTAACAAAAGTACAAAAGGTTTATCAGTATTCAAATCCAGCTATAGTAGGATATTTTTTTAGAGGGAAAAAGATGGCAAGGAGAACCAGGCTGGAGGTACTGAGCAGCATTCTGGAAATATGCAGTGGAGAAGGAGCGAGTAAGACCAGGATAGTCTATCAAATAAACCTCAATTTTAAGAATGCAGGAGTTTATCTGAAATGGCTGACCGATAAGGGCTATCTGGTTAAGGAGGGTAAAATGTATAAAATCACACCCGCAGGCAAGGAGATGCTGCTGGGCCTCAAAGAGATCTGCAGCATACTGAACATTGAGGAGCACATGACAGAGGACAAAGTTTAGCTGTGCCATGGATGGCAGAGGAATGCGGCGGAAAAGCGCTAACCATTTCCCAATGACTTAATCAAGTTCGGATAATTGGAGAGGGAGTTCAATTTATCATTATCCTTCAGAGAATCTCTCGTTATCACCAGGAACAGCATTTGATCTCCGACCTGCTTCCGGCATCTACTTTTGCCAGGGATTGATACAGAGCGCTATCACCGCATGGCAGCCATTGCATAGACTGCAACGATTCTATATTTGATGCCCGGGGAGGCTTGCCTACTACAACAAGGGCGGAGGAACTGGTAGATATGCTTTCGTTGCCCTCGGTGGAGCTACCAGATACCAGTGCTTTGACCTCGAAAAGGCCCTCCCTTTCCGCCCCTGCCATGAAGCTCACCGTCCTTCTTCGTCCGGCGTCGATCCTTCGAATGCTCCATTTGACCACACCAGAATCATTCTCCAGGGTAGCAGTGGTGGAGTTGATGAAGCTCATGCCCTCAGGCAATAGAGCAGTGATGTTCGCGCTCATAGTATAATCAGCGGTGTTATTCAATATCAACCGGTAGCTTACAATCTTCTCGTCTACTGGGGAGAGAGTAGCAGTGAAGTCCAAGGGCAGCAATTCGGCAGGACAGCCGCTCCAATCCAAATCCAGGGTGGTGCTGTTGCTCACCCTGAGCTTGCGCTCTCTGGGCGTTCCCCGAGAGGAATAGACATAGATAGTGTTAGCCCTCGCCCGATTCGTATAGTTCTCTTTTCTGGTGATAACCTTGAACTGCATATCGATCGTGAACGAATCCCCTGTGCCCAGTTCTGGTATCGACCAGTTGCCATAGGTCCGGGCGAGCTCCATCGGCTCAACAGAGGAGCCTATGAAGCGGGTTCCCGAGGGAAATGTATCACGGACATATATAGGCGCAAACGTCCGATTCCCGTCATTGACCACAGTGACGGCGAATCTGAGGACATCACAGCGATCTGGATCGACATAACCCTGCTTGTACACAGACATATGGGGCGAGTCATACTTGGGAAGGATGAAGATCGTCCTGTCGATCTTGTAGTCACCAATATAATCATCCTCCAGCAGGGCAAGATCGGTGCTGTTGTTCCCTCGTCTGAAGACGAACTTCAAGCTGGCTTGGCCTATGAAGCTGGAGGATGTCCTCACCTCATTGGGCCATTTGACCTCGACCTCTTTCTCCAATTTCGCCAGGTTGGTATAGTGCTCCTCTGCATAGAGGCCATTGGTGGCGTTCAGCCCGAACCCCTCTTCCCACATATGAGATCGATTTGCCACTGAGTCATTAGAGTATGAATAGCCGGCTGGCATGTAGTCTAAGATGACATTCTTTCGGGCATAATCTCCCGCCTCGATGATTTCCTCCGCCTGATAGAGTCCGCTTCCCCTCTCATAGCTGGAATAGTCCTCACCCACCTTCTTGTATACATCCACATAGCCAGATACGTCTGTGGAGTTCACTGCCCTCTGATATTCACCCTTGGTGATGGTTTCCTCAATATGGAATCCGCCCAAGTACTCCTCGGAGAGCTTAAGCTTATCTGAGCAGTATTCTACATTGGTCCTGCCGACCGAGTCTGAGCTGAGTTTCATCTTAAGAGATCCATATTTGGATTGGACCACAACGTCCTTTGATATCGAGTTTCCATAAGTGGTGGACTGAGATGCCATTGATCCATCTTCGCCCCCCTCATTCATGCTCTTTATCGAGGACGATTCTGCCCATAAAGAGTCATAATATACAGTCCTATTGCCAGGCAGACCATTGAAGGTGCGGTTGTAGCGCATGGAAAGGGCATCCTTTTTCAGATCAATTCTGCTGACATTTATGACATCGTTTATATCCATCCGGAAAGAGGAATCGGCACTGTAATCGCCTGATCCATGCTCATGAGAGATAAAACTGCCGCCAACCGGATCGCCGCCTCGGTTCTGCAGGTTCAAATAGCCTCTGCCGGATACGCTGCCATCCATATTGAATATGACCGCCTTGCTCGTCGTCACATCGCATTGAACGCCGGAATTGGGAGCGCCTGGTGTGGATTCCATGAACATCCATTCAGATTCGCCATCTGGATATTTACCCCAGGCACAGCCATCCTCCTGGCTATCATATATGCTGATAGTGCGATCAACCTCATGATCAAAATCGTCCTCCAGGATTATGACTGCACCATAGTTGCTCAGCCATTTCTCCCCAAAGTACATCAGATAAAAATCTCCCGGAGAAAGTAAAGTTCCCTCATCAATGAACTCCTTTCTGGATCGATCATCACTGGACATGATCGCCCAGCCGCTCACATCAACCTCCTCCTCGCCATTATTATATATTTCAACCCACTGGATCTCAGCATCATCCTCGATATAATCCAGCTCCACCTCGTTTATCACTACGGATCCAGAAGCAGAGGCAAAAGAGCATGCATTCAGAGCCAGCAGGATCAAAATATACATGAGCCTCATAATTCATGCTCGGATATCATCTCTCAGAATAAAAGAGCATACCTACCAATTGTAAGGATTTGTGGGCAGAATAATGCAATTTTATTTATCTCATCAATCCCCAGCCGGACCGATGGGACCTGAAGAACATTGTGTTAGTCGCAAGATTGGTGAACCACTATGCTCAGACACAACCACAGAGACGCCGAGTAGCAGAGGCGATTATCTCTGCAGGACTTCATCTATATAATTCAGAGAAGGGCCAAAAAATCGTCAAGCAAACCTGCCAGACTGGCCCAGCCGCCAGGATATGACTTGCCTTTATATGCGCCGATCGGGATTTTGCTCTAATTTTACTGAGTAAAAGCTTTATAGGATAACGATTATTTTCTTAACATGGCCACCAAAACTCTGCCTGATCAAGCCAGGTACACTTACGTTTATCATCCATCCAGAGACCATAAAGAGAGGTGGAAAAAGATAGCAGCAAAGGCCCATGTGCCTCTTTCCAAGTTCATCATTGCCACAGTGGACGGCGTTGTGGATGAGAATGAAGAGTACAGACCACGGCGTGAGATTGTGCGTGAAGTTGAAACGCTCAGGCAAGAGAACCGATCCCTACGCGATGAGATGCATAGAAAAGATGTTCTCCTGGATCGCTATGAGCATGAGCTAAAACGATATAGGGCAGCCCCTTGGATTGAAGGCACTCCGGGAATTGCTCAGATGAATGAAGACATGATCAATATCCTGAAGGCTCGCGGTAAAGTCGAGAGTGGCCGGCTGCTGGAAGAGTTGGGCATTGATCCCAGGGAGACAGATCTTGCAAAAGCGATCTACAAGCAGCTTGAATCCTTGCAGGCCTTCGGTGCAGTGGAGCATAAAGGTGGCTCTTGGGCGTGGCTATGGTGATAGCGGCATACCTGCAAGACTGCGAGATCCGGGGGATGAGCCCTAGGAGCCTGCCAGGGTACAAATCTGCCTTAAAGGACTTTAGCAGCTATCTGGATTCTATCAAGACCGATATTATGGACGTAGACAAGAACGTTCTAAAAGGCTACTTGGAGCGCTCCAGGAGGAGAGGGCTTTCCCAAAGGACCATAGAACTTAGCTTTTCCGTGTTATCCTCATTTTATGAGTACCTGGTTTATGAGGGCCTGGTCTCATCTAATCCCGTGCCGGCCATCAGAAAGAGGTATTTAAGGCGCTACAAGGACAATGGAGATCCGCACGAAAGGCAGCTCATCTCAGTGGAAGATTCCGCCAGGATGATCAAGGGAGAGCCGGATATAAGGAACAAGGCTATCCTTATTCTCCTCTTCAAGACCGGCATGAGGCGAAATGAGCTTATCACGCTGGATGTCTCTGATGTGGACCTGATCGAAAATAGGATCAGGCTTAAGCCCACTGGCAAGCGGACTAATAGGACGCTATTCATGGATGAGGAGGCGGCCTATATCCTTCGGCGATGGCTCAGAGTAAGGGAAGGCATCAACAAGAAGAAGGAGACTGCTCTATTCATCAGCTCATGGGGAAACAGAATATCCCGGAACGATGTTTATCAGGCGGTCACAAATGCGGCGGCTCGTGTGGGCCTGCACAATCCCGATTCGGAGCGGACGGAAGATCGCTTTTCGCCACACTGTTGCCGACATTGGTTCACCACGCACCTGAGACGGGCGGGGATGAGGCGCGAGTTCATCCAGGAGCTTAGAGGCGATTCAAGGCGAGAAGCGATAGATATCTATGACCATATCGACTTGAAAGAATTAAAAGAGGCTTATTTGGCGGCGATACCGCAGCTGGGGATTTAAACTTTTATTCAGTCGTTTCCATTTTTTTGTGCTTTGCACCTAAAGTCCCACGAGACGGATATAATCAAAAATGTATATTTGTATTTTACATTGCCAAATTTAATATTATCTTGATGACACAAGAGGTAAATACTAGGCATAACAACTAGTTGACGCACCAAGAGGAAGGTTCACGTTCATGGTTCTTGAGATCACCACCGTAGATCAAGCCAAATCATTGGCTTATACCTGGATGAAAAACCACGGGTACGATCCATCTGAGATTTTACCTTGTCCAGAGGATCTCAGTTTCATGCTTCAAGGCAAGGCATCAAGTGGAATGCCATTCTTGGTTATTCAACCAAAGGAGCTAGAGCGGTCAGTCGTTGCAATAGCAAATGTAAGAGTTACTGAGTCAAGTTTTGCTGCGCTCAAGGCATTGAGCGAAGCTGAGCGCGATGAATTCTTATGGAATTTGAAGAGGGAACTTATGTTCGCGCCTCCAAATTTTTCCTTTGATCCATCATATGAGAAAACTGGTATCCCAAAGGGTGTGCAGTTCTCCAGGGAAGTATATTATGACGAACTCACAGAGGGCAGACTGGCCGAAGCCGTTAACTATGCAATTAGGTCTGCGCTTTGGGTGGTTTGGACATTTAGAAAGGAATTTGGTGCCCCGGCGGAGGCGAAGTTCGTTGACTGAGACGCAAGCAGTGCAAGTGAGTGCGCTTTGTGGTATACGAACCGATGCAAAAATTCCTGGGCTCGCTCAATGGCCATGCCTTCAGGGGCCGGAATTGGACTTAGAGGATACAGAAGATAGCAATACGGCTAATTGGAATGAGGAATTATTTTCATCCGCAGTCGGTGTAGTAGAGTTGATACCGGAACAAACGCTTCTCTGGGTAACAACATTTGCAGAATTCACAGGGATTGCATGGCCAAAAAATAGAAAAACTATGACAGCATGTATGTATCAGGGAGCCATTGCAGACATGGGAATAGATATCATTATCGAAGTCTATAATGTGGTTAAGAGCGAGTTCTGCATTGGCTTTAGAGATGGTAATAGAATTTTCGAGGAAATAAGAGATACAATTTCTCAGGGGAATCGTGCGGTAGTATCATTTAAAAACATCAGGAGCCTTAGCGCAGCTTTTTTGGAGTCGGCGATAGGGCAATTGTACAAAAGCGAGATTCCCGAAGCAAAATTAGAGAAATGTATAACATGGGAAGATGTCTCACCGACGAGGAAACTCCTTATTGAAAGAGCAATAGCCGAAGCGAAGAAATCTAAAGTCGTGTCTTGAATACAATATGATTCAACATATAAAAGAACACGAATTTCAAGGAGAAGATCACCTCTTACTAGATGCCAACGTATGGCTGTATACTTATGGGCCATGCGATTTCAGATCGGGAGATAAAGATCATATATACAACAATGCCATGACTGAAATGATAAAAAACAAATGTAAATTATATATGACACTCCCAATTCTTTCAGAATATATATACAGGTATCTAGATAAACAACTATGGCTAAAAGGAATCTCTAAAGACGATTTGAAAGCTTTTAGAAAAACGGATGACTATAAAGATATTACACGTTTAATAGAAGCGGATGTGAAAGAAATTTTAGAGCTTGTGAAATGTTGCGGCCCGGAGTTCGAAAATAGCAGGGCAAGTGCGCTTCTTGATGGATTCCTTCGATGCACCATGGATTTTAATGATGTTATTATTGAAGATTTCTGTATATCGAATCCAAAAGTAACCTTAGTGACAAACGACGGAGACTTTAAATACAGTACTATTCCGATAATTACTGCCAATGAGAGTATGTTTTAACGATCTTTATAATTTTATTGCATTGTTCTTTTCTTGCTATCCCCCCCCGATATAATTTCATGATGATAATGTCATAGAGCTAAGGCAAAAAGCGAGAAAAGGGGGGCTATTCCACGGCTCCTGACTCCCCCGCCAATATTGATCTTGGAAAATGCAGTCCTATTATGCAGCAAAAACTTTTTCTCATAGTTTAAGAGATAGCATCGCAAAGAGGGATGATGGTGCAAATCGACCGAAATTTAAGGATCATTATCGCTATATTAGCAATGGTCTCTGCAATAATCTCATTAAATCCGTTATTGATTCTTTTCATGTTTGGTCTGTCTTACGCCCTTGTGAATCCTGCGGCAGGAACTCCGCACCAGCAAAAGGGACTGGCTATAGTAGGAACCCTGTTTTGCGGGTTGGCATTTGTGCGCGTGGCTATGACAGATATATATTTGATTTATCTCTACTTGCCCCTGGTCGTCGCTCCGATTTTGCTTTTGGTCATCGACAGGTAGCATTAGACTTACACAGAGAGGCAGGCTGAAAGCGGATGACATAATCGCAAGGAACAAAACCGTGTGCATCATACTGAATACGGTATCTTTTTAACCTATTCATCAAATAGGAGATGGGAGGAGATCACTTGTCTAATAAGTGCTATATATTAGCTCTTTTCGGGTTACTGTTGTTTGTTTCTATTGCCTCAGCCGCCCAGGTAAATGAAGCCATGGGACCCTTTAAGATATCCTTCGAGCTACCATCTAAAGAGGTCACTAACGAAATAGCTGATCCACTCTACGAGGATTATTCTACTTGGTACGCTATGACCACTTCAGCAGACAATCATCTTGTTGATATAATAATAATAGAATATTTTGAACCACTTGAAATTGACTTAGATGCGAACCGACGCCTCGTAGCTGCAATGACTGGAGTAGATAAATCCGAATCAAAAAGTCGGATGATAGATGGTAATAATGGTATCTATTCGGTCAGATCTAGCGATAAAGGGACTATACTAAATGCAATTTGCTGGCTAGATGAGGACGGCGGTAAGGGGACTAAAAAAGCAGAGATCATCATAGCCAGTAACGATAATAAGCCAGATAGCGCTTTAAAGGCCCTAGACTCATTGAAGATCACTGAAGACCCGGCAGCTAAGCCTTAAGGCTTAATGTTTTAACCCATAATCCTTAATGGATGGATTTGTTCGTTAAAAAGTTATTTCAGAATAAAGATATATATGAATTGTTCGAACCTCACCACATCGACCCCAATATCCAGGTGGATGAGAGGAGAGACACTATTCCGATAGCTTCTCCTTGGTAGCACGAGTCTTTCCATCACCCCAATAATTCCCTATAAGTGGATAGATTACGGCATTGCTTTTAGGGCGATCAATGACCAGTACGATCCTGACCAGGAACCGTCCTCGTGTCTTGTGCTATGGATACACTTTTTTGCTGATTCAAAATATTCATTCAGGCAGCAATCTCTTTCTGCCCCTCGAATCCGAATCAAGTCAGATCTATGCGTAAGTCTGCCACAAGACGGACAGGGAGCTATGAGGCACATTCATCTGCGGAACATTGCCAGGTGGACACATTTCTGCGAATGATATATTCTGTCAGCAGGCCGCGAAGTTCAATCCTCCAAATCATTGATGGATGGCGGACGGATCTTTTCGTTGATGGGGTCAATTATAGTGTCCATTAAGTAAGAGCTGCTATTCGTACCCATTAGCGCCGCATCTACTGAATATGGGAGAAAACGCGCATCGATTAGCCATTCGAAGTCGAACGAATACTCATTCGGAGGAGCACCTGCTTTTTTTCTTGCGTCCATTCCGCCCTCTGATTCACATCTTTTAGCCAATAGGAATGGTTTTGATTTAGGAAACTTTGTCAGGAAGGCCAAATAATCCTCCAAATCGTTTTCATTTATGTCGGGCAGGGCGTGAATTATATCTTTCGTACAAAAATGTGAATAGCAACGATCGTTTCTTGAAATCAAGGTAAGGATCCTGGTTATCTTGTCAATATCACGTTTTGGACCTCGGGAGTGAGCATATTCGCGCATGATTTCGTCTTGCACGATTAGCCATATCCTCCTTTCATCTGCGGATTGTGTTCGCATGATCTACTGATAATTTTTCTACTAATTTGAGCTTTTTGGTCGAATAATTATATATTTTTATCAGATACAATTTAATTAAAGTATATAGATTAATTATAATAACAAGATATAAATAGCTTGGTTGCCCGCCTATTTTTTGTGAGATAAAATGTCAAAAAAAAGAGACCTGATGTTGCCGCTTCACGTGCTTGTGCCTGCAGATATTCGAAATTGTGTTATGGATATGGCTGCCGCTGAGAACGTGAGCACAGCAGAAGTTGTACGGGACCTTCTGAGCACTGCAATCACTGCCAGAGGAACAAACGGGGAAAATTGATGGTTACTGCTTGCTGGCGGCAAGCAGTAAAACAACTGTAGGTGATTGAATGATTTATGATCTTCCTGCAATAAAAGTGTATCGCTGTCGATCACGCGAGAAATTTTCAGACTGGCCATCTGGCTACGAAACTGCTGGGCCGCGAGAACGATCCATATGGGAGCGCCGGAGAAAGAGCGGAAGGGTACTGGAATGAATGCTGCAGAATACCTCCGCCCCTGGTGGGAAGCCCGTGGCAAATTCCATGCCCTCACCGAGGAGACCGACCGCCTCATAGCAAAAATTGGCCCTGCAAGGGTTGCTTTTCCCATTGAACTACTGCCGCGATTGAAGGACCACGTGGGCCACAAAATAGCGATTCTCAGGACGGATTCTGACTTTCGAATCCGCTGCCTGGACGAAGAGGCAAAGAATGCCGCTTGACCAGGATGAGCTCACAATCACTCCAGACAGCCCCGGAACCGAGGAAACTGAGGACGGAGAGCGTCGAGAAGTATTGATCGCTCCGCCTGATGATTCAAGACAGCATGTCCAACGGGACGAGGCCAAAGGTCGGGCATGTCCCCCCTGGCGGTCTCATGGCTGTGAGCATGGTCTGAGATCCCATGGGATAGCTCCGGGTGGATCAATAATAGAGATTGGCGACCTGTCCCAAAAGGTTGCTCCGAGGCGAAAGCCCAAGTCGATCAGCTCCAGGCAGTGGATGGAGCGCTGAATGGCCGAAATCCCACAGGTCTTCAATCAACCCGGCGCCGCCTTTGTGCTCCTTCGGCCAAGCCAAAAATTCCCGCCTCTTGAAACGGCCTGGCAGGAAAAGCCACATAGCTACAATGAAGCTGCAGCTCACGCCTCAAATGGTGGCAACATCGGCATCCTGGCAGGCAATGGCTACATCGGCCTTGATCAAGACAGCCCGGAGGCCTTCAAGGAGCTGGAGCTGCCTGTTACATGCACATGGGAGACAAGGCCCGGCAGATATGGCCTATGGTTCAAGGTCTCTGATGATGCTGCTGCAGCATTGGCTAGCATCAGCAAAAAGCCCGATCAGGCACAATTAAAGCTCTTCAAGAGTGGCCGGCCTTGTGGAGAGGTCAAACTTGAGCGAACGTATCAAGTGATCCCTCCCAGCTGGAAGACCTTAGAGGATGGATCCAGAGCAGATTACAAGCTCATGCAGGATGTACCACCAGCTGAGATCCGGTTGGTGGCCCTCCTGGAAGGCTTGCAAGCCATTGGCATAGCCTTCTCATCAAAGCTGGAGAGCAATGCCGCAAAGCTGGAAGATATGGGCAGGAAGGCCCACCAGAGGCACGCAGAGAGCGATGAATCCAGGGCCCGGAGATACGCAGAGGCCGCCCTGGAGAGCGAGCTAAAAGCCCTAGATGGTAGCCCCACAGGCAATAGGAATGATCAGCTTAACCGATCAGCCTTTGCCCTCGGCCAATTCGTAGCTGCCGGCGTGCTCTCCGAGGCCGAAGTTATCCGAGCACTATCAAATGCGGCCATATATGCCGGTCTGGAGATGGAGGAGATCCGGGCGACTATCACATCCGGACTGGAGGCTGGAGCGAGGCACCCGAGAGAGATCCCGGAGCAGACAAGACGGAAGGCAGAGGACTGGAGAACAGAAGGGCCAACGGTCTTAACAGCATTTCAGGCTCTCATAGACCACGAGGACCGGATCAAGGGCGAATGTGTATGGGAATGGAGATTACAGAAACAACGCATTCAAACCGCAATCAAGACCGGCTATCTATCACAGAAGGGCGAGGAGAAGGCCCATAAGTTCCTTAAGCAGTTTAAAGGGATTTTGGGGGACCTGGGGATTGATTATGATAATTTATATCCTTTTTTATTGAAACCGAAGGATAATAAAGAGGAGTTCTCAGATGAGATCAAGGCCCAAGCTCTCGAGGTTTTGAAAAATGAGGACCCCGTTCAATACGTGGCCGATTCCTGTGGCCGGATGGTTCTTGGAGCTGAGGCGGCGTTTAAGAAGTTGGTTAGCTGCGTGTCGGTGCAGAACATCCACCAAAGCTCGGGATTGCATCCAAAGCTCACCGGGAATTCGAGCGGTGGTAAGACCTGGACAGTGTACTCCTTCGCCCATCACCTGCCAAAAGAGGCGGTAATCAAGGGCTCCATGTCCGCAAAGGCTGGATTCTATCATAGCGACGGGGATAGAGTACTTCGGATACTGGATGATTATCAGGCCGGGAATGAAGATCTTGATACGGTAATCAAACAAACCTCATCCGAGTTCCATGAGCCATATACTCATAGGACTGTGATCAAGCAGATGGCTGCAAAGCTGGAGATAGGATCAGAACAGACCTGGGCGATTACTTCAGTAAATAATGATCAAGATATTCAGGTTCTCAACCGTAGCATCCCGATCAATGTGGATGATTCTGTCGAGCTTACAAAGCTCGTCAATGCCCGGACAGTAGAACGATACGGGATGGGCGAGGCGGCTAAACCAGTTGATGAATCCGTATTGGTCTGTCGGGCCATGTTCCAAATTCTCAGAGATGAGGGCGGTATCAATATCAGGGTGCCCTTCTGGGAAAGAATAGAGTGGCTGGACACTTCGAACCGTCGCAACCCTTCGATCTTCATGGATTTGGTGATAGCTCATACGGCAATGTTCCGCTACCAGAGGGAGAAAGACAGCAAAGGCTACTATCTGGCAACTGAAGAGGACTTTCAGGCAGCTAAGGCCCTATTCACCGACAGGGACGGTGAGGAGCTGGTTAAGAGACTCACCAGACGGGAAAGGGAAGTCCTTGAGCTGATGGTTAGCAATCCAGAAGGGATAACAAGAGCAGACGTTACCGAACGGCTGAAGATTGTACCTCAGCAGGTATCTCAGATTTTTTGCGGTCGAAAAGGCGAAGGCGGTCTATTACAAAAAATAGCGATCAAGGATACCCAAATCTCTGAAATGGTGAGGATCAACGAGGAGCAATCCAGGACGATCTACAAGACCGTCTACTCGCTGAAGGATTATGATAAATTTGCGGGCTTCGATGCAGTGGTAAGGCTCAAACCAGAAAACGATAGCAAGAGAAGACGAAACAACGAAGAAAGCAAAGACGAAAGCAAATCAACCGATAGCAGCAAGCAAGACGAAAGCAAGGAAAGTAAGAATAAGAATAAGAATGAGAATGAGAATAAGGAGATGCTTTCCTCTTCTTCTTTGGAAGGCGAAAACATCCTTTCTCACGCAGAAGAAAAAAATGCTTTCCTTGATTTCGCGATGGCGCTAGATAGCGAACGTGATGCTTTCCTCGTTGTTTCCTCGATGTTTCCTTGTGTGGTTCGATTTAGGACCGACTACCGGACCGACTTGAACAGTACAATGCACGACTTCCAAGAGGGGGATGAAATTAAGGCTCCCAGGTGGAGGGCCGAAGCCTGGGCGAAGCGGGGCATTGTGGACATCCTAGAGGCCGGAGCATGACCGATATTCCCATCTTAGGATCAAATATTGAGGAGAACCAGGCAAAATTGATCCTAAAGCTTCATAATAGGCGAAAATGGAAGCACGGCTTCAGCCAATGCGACATATGCAAATCTAAGCTTATGGCATATCTCGATAAAGGACACTCCCTAGACGATATAATCCGTTTATTCGAACGGCGTAAACCACATATAAAAAATGTCAGACGGTTTGCAATGAATGCCATTCGCCAAACCACCGGCGACGGATTTTATGATAATTATATTGTGGAACATCATCTATGGACTCCAAGAAACCCAGTGATAGCGACAGGAGAAGAAGCGGCTGGATTGCATAAACATCAAAAAATTTTGGCTGCCCAGGGACGTTATCTGCTGGAGATTGAAAAAATCGATGGGGAGAAGCCATGAGCGAGCCCCTGCAGAAGCGCAGCTTGCTTCTTTTAGAAAAGATCAGCCAGGCGGCGGATGAGATCAGGCGGATTGATGAGAGACTAGACAGCAGGAGACCAGGAGCTAGAGCAGTATGGGCAAAGGAAAATGTCACTCACGATGGGCTAGGGTAAACATCTTGAAAGCGAACGAGCGGAGCACGAGACGAAGGGCCCGGCGATATGACCGGCGAGAGTATGACAAGCCTGTGAGCGAGGAGAGCTGAGATGGGCAGGCAGTGTACGGTATGCGGCCACAAGGATGTCGAAGAAATCAATAAGCTGCTCCTTTCCGGGACATCTTTCCGGGACATAGCGGGACAATTCGATTTATCAAAGACTGCTCTTGCCAGGCACAAAGAGAGCCATATTCCCAAAGAATTATTAAAATCAAATGATATTCAGGAGATCGCCAAAGCAGATGCTCTTTTGGTGCAACTTGGAGAAGTCCGGGAAAAGACTCTATCGCTTCTTGATAAAGCAGAGGCGGCGGCGGACACTCGCGTCTATGGCGCACCGGTTGCATATCTGCGAGAGGTAAGAGAGCAGATCAAGCTCCTCGCCGAGTTGGAGGGAAGGCTCGCAGCGCAGCCGCAGGTCACTATCATCAATCACCCTGAATGGGTTGAATTGAGAACCGTTATCATCCAGGCCTTAGACGATTTTCCAGAAGCAAAAGAGGCGGTAATCGATGCCATCCGCAAGTGATGACCTGGCATATTCACTAGATCCAGTCCTGTGGGCTCGGGAAGTCCTAGGCTTCCATCCCGATCCCTGGCAAGCCGATCTCCTCAGAAGCCGATCACGGAAGGTCATCCTGAATTGCAGTCGTCAATCAGGGAAATCGAGTACCTGCGCAGCCCTAGGGCTCCATGAATCGATATATCGCCGGCCTTCGTTCGGCCTGGTGGTTGCTCCGACACAAGACCAATCCTCCGAGCTGATGCTCAAATTTGATGAGTTTAGAGGAGCTGTGGAACTGCCTTCGGACTATCTCAGCACCGACACCAAATTGGCTGTCAGATTCGCAAACGGCAACCGCTTCATTGCCCGGCCTGGTAGCGAGAAATCGGCCCGGAGCTTCAGCGCCGTGACCCTGCTTCTCGAGGATGAGGCCAGTAGGGTATTAGACGATTTATATAATAGTGTCAGGCCGATGCTGGCCGTCTCCAATGGCAGGCACATCTTGATGAGCACTCCCTTTGGAAAGAGGGGCCACTTCTTCAAAATCTGGAGTGAGGAGCGGGATTTATGGGAGTGGTATGAGATCACGGCGGAAATGTGCCCGCGCATATCGAAAGAGTTCTTGGAAGTAGAGAGGAGGACGAATTTGTGGTATTTGCAGGAATATTTTTGCGTGTTCATGGAGACGGTGGACAGCGTGTTTACCTTCGATCAAATAGCGGCGGCGGTAAGCGATGAGGTTGAACCATTGTTTGGAGTTGACCAATATTGACTAAATTTTATGTCGGTCTGGATTTGGGACAGGCTAATGACTATACGGCCGCCAGTATCCTGGAGCGTGTGGGGGATCACCTGGAAAATAGCTATCAGGTGAGGCATCTAGAGCGAGTGCGAAACGTGCCCTATCCTCAGATTGTGGACAGAGTTTCATCGATGATGCATCACCCGACCCTGGAATATAAAGCCGATCTCATCGTCGATCAAACGGGCGTAGGGGCACCAGTAGTTGACCTCTTTCGGCAGGCCGGGCTAAATCCCGTGGGCGTGCTGATCCACGGCGGAGACAAGGCCTCACATGAAAGCGGCACCTGGAGGGTGCCCAAGCGTGATCTTGTGGGGAGCCTGCAAGTACTCCTCCAGGGAGGGCGGTTGAAGATCTCAAAAAAATTGTCATTGGCCTCAGTCTTGCAGAGCGAACTATTGACCTTCAAGGTCAAAATCGACCCTATCACCGCTCATGACTCCTATTCAGCATGGAGAGAGCAAGATCACGACGACCTGGTTCTCAGCGTGGCTATGGCAGCCTGGTGGGGGGAGCAGCATCCTTGGGTTGACCCCTGGCTGCCGCCAATCGACGGACCTGAGATAGAAGACGCTGGAATGTATTATGGTCCATATTAAAAAAATAAAGGTGAATTGAAATGAAAAACGATGCTAAAAACTGGTTAGAATCGAGATTGGTAGAGAATGATGGCTGCCAGGGGAACATAGATGCTACTATACGGCTTGCGAAGCTATGGAAAAGTCTTCAAGAAGAAATCCCCCCACTGCTTGAAAAGACCCCCGACTGCGTAGCGTTCGATCAGCAAGGAAAAACGATAGTGATCTCTCAGGAAAGGCTCGATGGTCTGTGGGATGAGATCAACACCAGGAAATCCAAGATCACGGCCATTGAGGCTGCAGCACAAAAGCTGATCGAGATCGATGGACGGAGACTTTGCCAGATATTCCAGGAATACGTAGAGTTTCGGCGCAAATGGAATCAGGCTCCTAGCCCCGAGGTCACTATCCAAAGGATGCACGCTCGGAGCGGCAGAAGGGTAAGCCTGGAAGAGCTTCGGCAGCATCCAGTGGTTCAGGCCGAAAAGCGAGCGGCAGAGAAGATCCACGCACCACTGGAGCCCTTGATTGACGATGTTCGTCAGAAGATCAGTAGCTATACGCAAATTCTTGAGGTTTTTGTGAAAATGGATTGAGAAGAATCCCGCCCAACCTATTTTTGCCATCCTTTATTTCTATGACATTATCGCACAAGACGATTACCGGCATTCTCATAGAAGCCCGGAAGCTGGAGCAGCAGGCCGATGAGCGGAAGGCCGAATCTGGGCGCCTGGTGGGAGCTGCCAGGCTGGAAGACATCAATCTCTGGCTGATGGAGAAGGAGAAGACCACAAAGAAAGGGAGCAAGACATACGGCTACTGGATGGCCTCCTGGAGAGAAGGCGGGAAGGTCCGGAATGTTCACCTGGGGAGCTGCAGGAAGGTGGACCACAAGACTGCACTACAGAAGGCCCGAAAGCTGAAGGCCGAGGCACTGGGATTGTCTGAGAATCAATCCGCCCATTTTAATAATTTCTATAATGCGTTTTAAAGGCATAGGATCCTGTAACCAGCTCTAGTTATGCTTGTTAGAGGAACATCGAGTTTGGCTAGATTGAACTTCGGCCATGCCGCTCATCATCTCTTTGTACCCTTCTCCACCTGCCCCTCCTCGCCAGAATCGCTAACTGGCCTCATCCATCACTCAGATCAAGAGGTGCAGCATGCATCTAAAGATTATATTGACTGTCTTAAAAACCATAAGCATGTCCAGAAAAGGAAATCAATAAGAAAAGACTGCATTCGACACCGCAATACATGTCTCCGGATCAGTTCGAATTGGAGGTTGCTTTAATACCGTTGCTCAACTACCCGTCTACTATCAGGGGTTCATTCCAATTTCTTCTGATTAAAGGGGCCCTTGTAAAATGCCCTAGGATTGAGGACCTCGGGGATGGATAATCCCGAAATAACCTTATATCAAATAGCTAAATGCCAAATCATGGAGCTTCATGAAGAACACAGAAAATACTTAATAAAAATAACTAATCGTATATTAGAAAGGGATATGTTTTCGCCGACTCAATTTTGACCCCTCTATTTAAGGAAACGCCAATTCGTTTTTGACCCCCCCCCCAAGAAGGAAAGCCTTCCCTCTCCAAGTATTCTGAGAGGTGGGCGGTAAGGTGAAAACGATGGCAGATGTACGTAGAATCGTAGACCTGTACGAACTCCATAAGTCCTACAAAAAAGTAGCCCGCGAACTGAACATATCCCGGAACACTGTGAAAAAGTATCT